>Ga0302326_10005845_pt1 | contig 27852 bp, 26 predicted proteins | sample Palsa_T0_3_FD_202264 | JGI IMG/M metagenome (GOLD analysis project Ga0302326, IMG submission 202264) | Peat permafrost microbial communities from Stordalen Mire near Abisko, Sweden - Palsa_T0_3 | ecosystem: Environmental > Terrestrial > Soil > Palsa > Peat permafrost | place: Sweden: Abisko... | reverse complement strand
CGCCGCCCCACCCCAATGCCTCTGGCTACGCCGCTTTTCCCACCAGCCGCAGCGCCCCGTACCCAAACAGCGCCAGCAGCGCGCAGACGGCCACGAACCAATCGCCGTGCTCGACATAAAAACTGTTCCGGCCCACCCAGCGCGCGTCGCGCTTGACGTCGACCGTGCTCACCCCGCGGAAATACACGCTCCCGGCCCCGTTCGTCATCGCGTAACGAATGCCCCCAAATTCGTCGATCCAGCCGCTCCAGCCGGCGTTGCCGCAGCGCAGCACCGGCCGCCGCGTCTCGACCGCGCGCAGGACCGAATGCGCGGCATGCTGGGATGCCGCCCCCTCCTCGCCGTACCACGCGTCGTTGGTCACCACCACCAGTACATCGGCCCCGGAGAGGACGCTTTCCCTCGCCAGCTGGGGAAAAAGGTCCTCGTAACAGATCAGCACGCCGAAGGCGGCGGCGCCCTGGGACAGGTTGACGAGCAGCGGCGTGGCGTCGGTGCCGGGCGCAATGTCGCCGCCGATCGGCACGAATTTCGTGAGCCAGTCAAAAATCGGATGGAGCGGGACGTATTCCCCAAACGGCACCAGATGGCGCTTGGCATAGTAGCCCGGTTGCAGGCCCGACTCCGGTGTGACCACAAACGCGGCATCGTGCCATTTTTCCGCCGGGGTACCCGCATCCGCGACCGCCATGGCGCCGACCAGTAAGGGCGCGCCGGCGCGGGTCGCGAGTGATTCGACAAATAAGCGCATTCCCCGGTCGAAATTCAACGGCTCGGGCAGCGCGGCCTCCGGCCAGAGGATCAGGTCGGGACGCAATGCCCCCGCGGCCAGGGTGACATCGCGGAGGGTCTGTACTATTCCAGGGGCCTTCGCCGGGTCCCACTTCGCCTCCTGCGGTATGTCCGGCTGCACGAAGGCCACGCGTCCGAGCGGCTCCTTGTAGCGGAAGGCGGTCATCGGCTGCACCTGCACCAGGAACACGCAGAGGCACACGAGCAGCAGAAACAGCGCGAGAAAAAACTCCTGGCTGCGCCGCCGCAGGCCCCAATCCCTGACTTCGACCAGATCTTCATGGGCCGCCCCGCTCGCAAACAGCTCGCGATTGCGCCGCCGCTGCGCCGCCGGCCCCTCGCGCAGCAGCCGGTGCAGGTAGGCGGCAAACCCCACGTTGACGCAGATGAGCACAAATGAGATACCGCCCGCGCCCGTGAACGCCGCGATCTGCAGTATGCTCACGAGCGTCCACTGGCTGGCCGCGAGCGGGAGCCAGGGGAACCCGCCGAGCAGCCAGGTGCGCGTCCACTCGATCAGGACCCACAACCCGGCCAGTCCCAGCATTGCCGCCAGCCGCACGGGAATCGTCCGGCCGATCATGCGCGGCATGGTCCATCTGACCGCCAGGAACCACGTGCCAATCCACGCCCCGACAAACGGCCCGAGCAAAATCAAGGCGACCCAGCTCACGTGGCGCAGCCAGGCGAGCACGATGGTCCAGGCGACGGCCTGGGCCGCGAACATCGTCCAGACATAAAGCTTCAGCGGCGGCCGCAGGTAAGCCCAGAAAATCGCCGGCGCGGCAAAGGCATAGGCAAACGCCCCCGACGAAGCGGGCGGAAAGGAGGCGACCGTCAGGACGACCGTCAGCGCAAACACCGCCACCGCGGCGACCTGATCCGGCCGCCGCTGCCAGAACGACGGAACGGGATCGTAGGGGTCGGGCGGACTTTTCACGCGCCGTGGCAGTGCTTGTATTTTTTCCCGCTGCCGCACGGGCAGGGATCATTGCGCCCCACCTTTGGCGTCTCGCGGCGGATGGTGACCTTCGGCAGCTGGATTTCCGGCTCGGCGACGGCGGCCGCGGCGGCAACCGGGGCGGCCACCGCGGTCGCGGACGCATCCTCCGGTCCCTGGGTCCGCACGCTGTGCGCCAGAATCGAAAGCATGTTCTCGAAGGACTCGAGATTCGACGCGCTGCGGAAAAGCCCGGTGCAAATCTGCAGCCGGACATTCCTCATGAGCTCCTCGAAGTAGGTATAGGCCTCGCTCTTGTATTCGACCAGCGGATCCTTCTGGCCGTAGCTGCGCAGGCCGATCGCCTTGCGCAATTCCTCCATTTCGGTGAGATGCTCCTGCCAGTGATGGTCGATCGCGTTGATGACCACGTAGCGCTCGAGGGCGCCCAGGGCCTCGGGCTCCTCGGCGGACTCCTTGAGGGCGTAGGCCTTTTTGACGCGCTCGATCACCAGGGCGGTGAGCGCCGTGGTCTCGCCGCCCGCCAGCTCCTCGCCGCGGAGGCTGATCGGAAAGTGGGCGTTGATCCAGCCGGTCACGCTGTCAATGGCCGCCTGGTCGGAGCGGCCCTTCGCCTCGAAACCGGCGGCGTCGAGCCGGGTCGCGATCTCCTCCTCGACCTGCTCGAAAATGATGTCCTTCGGGCGGTCCGCATGGATGGCGCCGTTGCGGATGCCATAGATGACTTCCCGCTGCTGGTTGAGCACGTCGTCGTATTGCAGGAGGCGCTTGCGGATCGAGTAATTCTGCTGCTCGACTTTTTTTTGCGCCGATTCGATGGAGCGGTTGAGCCAGGGGTGCTCGAGTTCCTCGCCGTCTTTCATCGACCCTTCCATCAGGCGCGACGCCAGGTTGCCCTGGAGAAACAGCCGCATCAGGTCATCCTCCAGCGAGAGGAAGAATTTCGTCAGCCCCGGATCGCCCTGGCGGGAACACCGGCCGCGCAACTGGCGGTCGACCCGGCGCGATTCGTGGCGCTCGGTGCCGATGACGAAAAGCCCCCCGGTCACGACGCTGGCGGGCTTCAGCTGCAGGGCGGCGGCCGCCTCGCTGTCGGCCGCCAGCTCCTTGGTCTCGCCCGTGGCGGGCTCGGTCAGGATATAGCGGCCCCCGCCCTTCCCGCCGGCCTCCGCCTCGGGCCGGTGCGCCACCTTGAAGCGGACGCCCTCGCCCAGCTTGATGTCCGTGCCGCGGCCGGCCATGTTGGTGGCGATGGTCACGGCGCCGCGCAGCCCGGCGCGGGAGACGATCTCGGCCTCCTGCTGGTGGAATTTGGCGTTGAGGACCGTGTGGATCACGCCCGTGCGCTTGAGCATGCGGGAAAGGACCTCGGAGGACTCGACGCTCGTCGTGCCGACGAGCACGGGCTGGCCGCGCTTGTTGGCCGCCTCGATTTCGCGGACGACCGCGGCGTACTTGTCGCGGCGGGTCTTGAAAATGGAATCGTTGCGGTCGTGGCGGATGCAGGGCTGGTTCGTCGGGATGACCTGCACCGAAAGGCGGTAGATGTCGTTGAACTCGGTGGCTTCCGTCTCGGCCGTGCCCGTCATGCCGGCCAGCTTTTCGTACATGCGAAAATAGTTCTGGATGGTGATGGTCGCGTAGGTCCGGGTCTCCCGCTCGATGGCGACGCCCTCCTTCGCCTCGACCGCCTGGTGGAGTCCGTCGGACCAGCGGCGGCCGGGCATGACCCGGCCGGTGTTTTCGTCGACGATCAGCACCTTGCTGTCGGGCGCGGGCGTGACGACGTATTCGACGTCGCGCTCGTAAAGCGAATAGGCGCGCAGAAGCTGCGAGATGGAGTGGATCTCCTCGGAAACGTCGGCGTAGCGCTGCTGCGACGCCAGCTTCCTCGCCTCGCGGTCCTCCGGCGCCTGCGCCGTATCCTTGTCGAGCTCGGAAAATTCGGTGGCGAGGTCCGGCAGCATGAACGCGTCGGGATTGTCCGGGCGCAGCCGCGTGCGGCCGATCTCGGTGAGATCGGCCTGGTGCTGGCGCTCGTCGATCACGTAATAGAGATCCTCCTTGAGCCGGTAGCCCTCGTCCTTGTTGAGGTCGGAGTTGACCTCCGTATCCATCTTGTCGAGGAGCTTCCGCCACTCGGGCGTCTCCATCAGGCGCAGGAGCTGCTTGTTCTTCGGGTTGCCCGTCTTCACTTGATAGAGCTTGCGCAGGGCGGCCGTGCGATCCTCCGGGTCCAGATCGGGTTTCTCCAGGGCGGCGCGGGCCTCGGCCGCGAGCTTGTTGCAAAGGCGGGCCTGGTCGTTGACGAGGCTCTCCACCCCGGGTTTAAGGCGGGTGAACGGCTGCTCGCGCTCGATGGGGGCGGGGCCGGAAATGATGAGCGGCGTGCGGGCCTCGTCGATGAGGATCGAGTCCACTTCGTCCACGATGCAAAACCAGTGATCGCGCTGCACCTGGTCCTCCTTGCGGGTGGCCATGCCATTGTCGCGGAGGTAGTCGAAGCCAAACTCGCTCGCCGTGCCGTAGGTGATGTTGCGGCCGTACATCTCGCGGCGAAGATTGGGCGCCATCTGCTGCTGGATGCAGCCGACGCTCACGCCGAGAAAATTATAGAGGTGCCCCATCCATTCGGAATCGCGGCGGGCCAGGTAGTCGTTGACGGTCACGAGCTGGGTGTTGCGGCCCGTGAGCGAGTTGAGATAAAGCGGCAGCGTGGCGACCAGGGTCTTGCCCTCGCCGGTGGCCATCTCGGCGATCTTCCCCTGGTGCAGGGCCATCCCGCCGATGAGCTGGACGTCGAAGTGAACCATGTCCCAGGTGAGCTCGTGCTCGCAAACCATGATCTTGCGGCCGACCAGGCGGCGGGCGCCATTCTTGGCCGCCGCAAAAGCTTCGGGGAGGATCTGGTCGAGGGTCTCGCCGTTTTTGAGGCGCTCGCGGAACTCGTCGGTCTTGGCGCGCAGCTGGTCGTCGGTCAGCGCCTGGTATGACTTTTCCAATTCATTGATCCGCACGACAATCGGGCGGCACGTCTCCAGGAATTTCTTGTAGTGCCGGCCAGCAAAACGTTTTAGGATGAAGGAGAGCATCGCGGGGTTCCGACGATAGTCGCACTGCTCCCGTTGGCAAACGGATTAGACAACCGTCGAAAAGTAGTAAGTAGAAAGTTGAAAGTATCTGCCGATCACTTCCAACTTTCACCTTCCAACTTTTCCATCAGACTCTTCCCCGGAAATACGCTATCGTCCGCCCCAGTCCCTCTTCCAGCTCCACCGCCGGCTTCCATTTGAGCAGCCGTTTGGCCAGCCCGATATCGGGCCGGCGCTGTTTGGGGTCATCGGGCGGCAGCGGCTTGTGCACAATCTTCGACCGGCTGCCGACCAGTTTGAGGGTCAGATCGGCCAGTTCCTGCATCGTGAATTCCCCCGGATTGCCGAGGTTCAGGGGGCCGGGTGTCCCGGTTTGCGCCATGAAGCGGACCATGCCCTCGATCAGGTCGTCGACATAGCAAAACGACCGCGTCTGCGAGCCGTCGCCGTAAATGGTGATGGGCTCACCGCGGAGGGCCTGGACGATGAAATTGGAAACCACCCGCCCGTCGGCCTCGTGCATGCGGGGGCCGTACGTGTTGAAAATCCGGATGACGCGGATATCGACCTTGTTCTCCCGGTGGTAGTCGAAAAAGAGCGTTTCGGCGCAGCGCTTGCCTTCGTCGTAGCAGGAGCGCTTGCCGATCGGGTTCACGTTGCCCCAGTAGCTCTCGGGCTGGGGATTCACCTGGGGATTGCCGTAAACCTCGCTCGTGCTCGCCTGGAGGACCCGCGCGCGCACGCGCTTGGCCAGGCCGAGGCAGTTGATCGCGCCCATCACGGAGGTCTTGATCGTCTTGATGGGATTGTATTGGTAATGGGGAGGCGAGGCCGGGCAGGCCAGGTTGTAGATCTGATCAACCTCGAATTTGAACGGGTCGATCACATCGTGCCGCACGAATTCGAACTGCGGGTGGTCGAGCAGGTGGGCGATGGTCTGCTTGCGGCCGGTGAAAAGGTTGTCGATGCAGACGACCTCATGGCCATCCTTGATGAGGCGGTCGCAAAGGTGGGACCCGAGAAAGCCGGCGCCGCCGGTGACCAGGATTCTCATGAATGGGGAATTTTGGATTTCAGGTTTCGGTTTACGCAAGCCGGAACGGAAAAGAAACGGCTGGAGTGGCGACGGCTTCTCGCCCGTGATGTGGGCCAATGAATCCCGCGCCCACGACGCCTTGCTGCCCGGCCGAGACGCATCCTTACCAGATTTTCGATTTTTTCGCGTTTCGCGGCATCCTTTTCGGGCGGGTGATTGTCGAACACGCGCCGGACGACCGCCCGCGCCTCAGCCTGCTGCTGCCCGGCCAGCGCTGGCTGCCGGTCGTTTATCAGGCGGATCCCGTCCACGCCTCGTCGGAGCGGCGCACCGGCCTCGCATTTTCAGTGCCCTTGCCGGCGGGCATTACCGGTGAGGAGACCGCGGCGATCGCGCTGTTCATCCACTTTCGCGCGGAGCATCTCAATATCGGCAAGCCGAGCTGGGAACGCATGCAGCAGGACGGCTTCGTCCGCAGCGAGCCGGTTTATTGGGAGCACATCCGCGCGCTGCCCCCCGGCGCCCGCATATTGGAGATCGGCTCGCGGGCCCGCTCCGGCATTTCCCGGCGCGGCCTGTTTCCGGGCGCGCTGGAGTACGTGGGACTCGATATCGCCGCCGGGCCCAACGTCGACGTGGTGGGCGACGCGCACCGGCTCTCGGAATATTTTCCGGCCGGGCATTTCGACGCCGCATTCTCCGTCACGGTCTGGGAGCATCTGGCGATGCCGTGGAAAGTGTCGCTCGAGCTGAATCGCGTTTTGAAGACGGGCGGCGTGGCGATGATCAATACCCACCAGACCTGGCCCTCCCACGAGGAGCCCTGGGATTATTTCCGCTTCTCGGAGTATGCGTGGCCCGCGCTCTTCAACGCCGCCACCGGTTTTGAAATTCTCGCCTGCGGCATGGGCAGTCCGGCGGTGATCGCCTCGGCCCTCGCCATCCAGCACCTTCAGGACCAGGGCATCGAATGGCACTACGGTTATCTCGCGACCCGCTGCGTGGTCCGCAAGATCGGCCCCACCTCCCTGGAGTGGCCGGTCGATCTCAAGGCGATCGCGCCCGGCGTCTACTCGCATTGAAGTAGCGCAGGGTTACACCCCATAGAGCGTGGCGCGATCATCCCGTATAATGGGCGCTTCAAGGGATCAAAAGGTCACCAGCGATGCACGTCTCGCAGCCTGCGGGAAATTAACGCCCATCGAGACAGATGTCCCATCCCCCTTGCAAAAATCAAAAAACATGAAACGTGAACTAATAACAATCGCGATCACCGCGATGCTCGTCGCCGGTTGTGCCTCACATCCCGCCGCAGTCATTCAGCCCGCCGACAATTCGGCCAGTCTCGTCGGTCCCCGCGGACCTGACGGTCCCACCGGCGCCACCGGTGCCCAGGGCGCCACCGGCGCCACGGGCGCCCCAGGTGTCGCCATGGCCGGCGAACGCGGCGCTGACGGCGCGACGGGTGCCACCGGTGCCCAGGGCGCGATGGGCGCCACGGGAGCTCCGGGCGATATCCGCCGCGGCGCAGCTGGCGAGGCCGGCGCGATGGGTGCCACCGGCGCGCAAGGCGCCACCGGTGACACCGGCGCGATGGGCGCGAGCACGGCCGGCTATGCCGGCGCGCAGGGCGCGACGGGCGCAACGGGTGCGACCGGCGCGACCGGCGCGACGGGTGCCCAGGGCTCGACCACTTACGGACCCACCGGTCCCACGGGTTACGCGGGCGGAACGGGCGCTCAAGGTGTCAGCGGGGACACGGGCACGCAGGGCAGCACGACTGCCGGAGTCGCCGGCGCTGCCGGCCTCACGGGCGCCCCTGGCGCCCAAGGCACCACCGGTTCGCAAGGTGACCGCGGCGTCGCGGGCATCGTCGGCCAGTGGACCTCCTATCGGAACTTCAACTTTGCCTACGGCAATGCGCAGATCAGCGACGTCGATGCGGCCAAGAGCGTCGATATCGCGGCCTACATGAAGGCAAATCCCTCACTGCAGATCGGCCTTGATGGGTCCATGGATCCGAACGGCGCCGATCCCAAGGATCAGGCTTTGGACGATCGCCGCATCGATGCGGTTCGTACTTCCCTGATTGACGCGGGCGTCCCGGCCTACCGGATCAAAACCGGCTCTTTCGGCGATCCGCAAACCCGCCATGACCGTCGCGTCGAGGTGCTGTTTGCCACCGCCAACTGACCAGCCTGTAGCCCAGTTTAAGGCCGCGCTTCAAACCCGCGGCTACTATCGTCTCCTTCGCGCCCCCGGGCGCGAAGGAGATTTTGCGTCTGGAGACGTCCCGCCGCGTTTTGTCTAAGAAGGGGCGGCGCGGCCCCGCGACGCCTTTTGGACTCCGCGACAGCTACTTCTGGTCCGGATCCCGATCGATTCCTTCGCGAGCCTGATCGATCTCTCCCTGTTCCTTTTTTACCGCCGGGTCGCCATGACGGGCGCCGATCGACACCAGCTGTTTCAAACCATTCATCTTTGCCCGCTGGTACATCTGCATCGCCCGCTCCCGGGTGCTCACTTGCCCTCGCACTCCGACAAACGGCAAAACTCCCAGCATCGGGATTTTCTGCCATAATTGAGTCAGCGTGAACCGATTGAGGACATCCCGGTCAAAACCATGCGCGTCGCCGAGATATTCGTCCATCGCGGTCGCTTCCTCACCTTTGCGGGTCAGCACCTCATCGTCGGCCGGCAGTTCCTTCAATCCCCTGACCACAAAATCAGGCAACCGGACAATAGCAAACGCGGGCGCCGTTCCGTCAACTCCCCCCGGTTTCTGATGAATACCATCCGCGGACCCATTCCCGGCCGTCCGCTTTAGGTCGAACTTCGGCAGCCCCGCCAGGATAGCCGCCGAAATTTCCGGCGACACCAACCGAGTCTCATCCGCCCCCGCGCCGCCACCCACAGAAAAAATCGCGAGAAAAACGGCAAGCTGGGCGGGGGCACGCATTTTCCACCTCGGAGAGCTCACTGCGACCCAGCCCAACTACCGATGTTCCCCCAACGTGCCTGTTCCCCCAACGTGCCAGCCTCAATAATGCAAAGGGCCAGCCTCGCAAGGAAAGGGGCCAGCCTCGGGAGCGGGAATGGCGCCAGTGGCACGGGAGAATCGCGCGGGGGGGGGGAGCGTCATCGATTGGATCGACAGGCAGAGGGGTCCAACGCCGATGATAAAAGGGCGCGACAAATCCGCCATCAGTTCGAAGCTGAGGGGATTGGCTGCGTACGCTAAATTTAAAATGTCGGCTCTAGCAGATCGCTCGTCCCCTAATACCGCGCAGGACCGAAAGGCTGCCCCAATCGGTGACATTGGGGAGTGGATGAGGAACGGTTTTCTTTCCGCTGCCGGTCTTGCGGCGATAGGCATCGAGGTGAGCTTCGACGAAAGCTTTGCTGCCCAGAACCGCGCCCTCCGTGAAATACCGCACGCGGCAGCGTAACACTACGGCCAGCGGAAGCTTGCCGCCTTCGGCCATAACCCGATCAAAGGCTTCGCGCGTGACGCGCCCCCCTTTTTGCCTGGGCGCAGCACCAATGCTGAAAATAATCTTGCGGTAGATGGCCTGGGTTTCCTCCCAGTCCCTGCCGCCGCATACTCTCGCAATTCCCCGCCGGGCCCGCTCGTTGCCAGCCACCGCTTCGGAGTAGCCGCAGAAGCGATAATCTTTCGGGTCCGACTTCAGGCATGCCCGAACACAGTTTATGTCGACGTAGCCAGCCATTGCTTGGAGCAATTCTCCGAGTCCCTCTGCCAGGACGCTTTTAAAGCGCGCAGCCCACAATGTGCCAAAACGATTGTGCCTCTTATTGAACCAGATGGAGAAGCGTTGTTTTACCAACTGCATGAAAGGCGAGATATCGCCCATCATCGCCAGCTGCTTCCGGCGCCACTTCTCCGCTTCTTGGCCATTAGTTTCCAGCTGTGCTTTGATTGCCTCCAGGCGAGCAGATTGGTAGCGCGTCGGACGAGGATGCAGCACCGCATAACGTCGCAAGAGCTCGGCGTCGGAAACAGGTGTCTTTTGCGGTACCTCAACCACCACATGGAAATGGTTTATCATGACCGAGTGCGTGATGATCTCGATGCCACAATAGTCCGACACATCCCACAACTGCTTGCGCAGTATTTCTTTGTCAGAATCGTAAAACAGGTGTTCGCCATTCACGGTGCGGGTGATGCAATGGTAGAAGGCTACTCCTGCGGCGGGGTCCACTTTTATTCGCGGGGTTCTCATGACCCATACTATAGCAAGTGCAAAGGTGCTCTTGCGTTCAGGCGCTGGTGCCAGCCTCCATACGGTTGAGGTTGAGGCTGGCCCTTTCGGTCTGGTCGAGGCTGGCCCTTTCGATCGGGGAGGCCGAGTTCGAAGGCGGCGAGATGGCGCTTCTATCCTACTCCGGTCTCGTACCGGTCAATCCATGCCAGATGCCATGGGCCGTAATCGCCGGATTCAAGGTGGGTGCGGGCCTGGGACATCAGGTCGAGGAAGAAATGGAGGTTGTGGAGGGTGAGCAGCGTACCGCTCAGCATCTCGCCGGCGATGGTGAGATGGCGGAGATAGGCCCGGGAAAAATTGCGGCAGGTGTAATTGTCGAGTCCCTCGACAATCGGCCGTGGATCGGCGCGGAAACGCTCGTTGCGCAGGTTGATCGGGCCGGCCGGCGTGAAGACCAGGCCGTTGCGAGCCACCCGCGTCGGCAAAACGCAGTCAAACATGTCGATGCCGAGCGCAATCATCTTCAGGATCTGCGGCGGCGTGCCGAGGCCCATCGTGTAACGCGGCTTGTCCGCCGGCAAATAAGGGGTCGTCGCGGCAACCTGCTTCAGCATCTCCGGCTCCGGCTCGCCGACACTCACGCCGCCCACCGCATAGCCGGAAAAATCCAGCGCCACCAGCGCCGCCGCCGCCTCGCGCCGCAGATCGTCGTAGGTCGAGCCCTGCACGATGGCAAAAACATGATGGCCCGCGGCGAGAAAGCCGCTGTCCTCCGCAATCCGCCGGCATTCCCGCGCCCAGCGCTCGCTGCGCCCAACCGCCCTCGCACACTCGTCGCGCACGCACGGCCACGGCGGACACTCGTCGAGCACCATCGCGACGTCGGACCCGAGATTGGCCTGGATCGTCATCACCTCACGCGGACCGAGAAAGAGCTTCGCGCCATCAAGATGCGATTGGAATGCCACCCCGTCGTCGCGAATGTCCCGCAGCTTCGCGAGACTGAAGACCTGGAACCCGCCGCTGTCGGTCAAAATCGGGCCGTCCCAGCCCATGAAGGTGTGCAGTCCCCCGAAGTCGCGGATCAGTTCGCTGCCCGGGCGGAGATTGAGGTGATACGTATTGCCCAGGATGATCTGGGCGCCGATTTCGTGCAAATGCACCGGCGTCAATGCCTTAACCGTGCCCTGGGTGCCCACGGGCATAAAAATGGGGGTCTCCACCACGCCATGCCTGGTGTGCAGGCGGCCGCGGCGTCCCGCCGTGGCGGAATCAGTCGCAAGTAATTGAAAATGAGAGGACATGCGCGTCGCGTTCCGGATCTGGGATTGCGATTTGCCAGCGAGGCAAAGACTTGCTTTGATATTCCGCAATACCCATTCCGCAATCCTCAATCAGACCGTTTCGCCGTGCTCTTGGTCATCGACAACTACGATTCCTTCACCTTCAACCTCGTCCAATACTTTGGCGAGCTCGGGGTGACGCAACGCGTATTTCGGAACGATGAAATAACGCCTGAAGCGGCGGTGGCGCTCAATCCGGACCGCGTCCTCCTTTCGCCGGGTCCATGTTCGCCGCGGGAGGCGGGCGTGACCCTCGATATTATCAAGGCGTTCGCCGGCCGGAAACCCATCCTGGGGGTTTGCCTGGGCCACCAGGCCATCGGCCACTACTTCGGCGGCCACGTCGTGCGCGCCGACCGGCTGATGCACGGGAAGACTTCGCCCATTCTGCACAAAAACACCGATCTTTTCAAAGGCCTGCCGAACGGTTTTCCCGGCACGCGTTACCATTCGCTGCTGGTCGAGCGCGCCACGTTCCCCGCCGAACTCGAAATCACCGCCGAGACCGCCGAGGGGGAGGTCATGGGCCTGCACCATCGCTCGCTGCCGATTTGGGGCGTGCAGTTCCATCCCGAGTCCATCGCGACCGAGGGCGGCATGAAAATTTTACAGAACTTTCTCGAGCTGAACTAGTCTCCCTGCCCCACCCATGCGCTGCCCCAAATGCACATCCATTGAAGACAAGGTCATCGACTCCCGCATCAGCAAGGAGGGGAACACGATCCGCCGCCGGCGGGAATGCCTCGAGTGCAGCCACCGGTTTACGACCACCGAGTCCCTGGTGCGCGACGGCATGGTCGTGATCAAGCGGGACGGCCGCCGGGAGGAATTCGACCGCGAAAAGCTGTTTCACGCGGTTCGCGCCGCCTGCCACAAGCGCCCCATCGATCTCGAGCAAATCACCATGCTGGTCGAAGACGTGATCGACGCCATCGAGGCCCTGTACGAAAGCGAAATTCCCTCGGCGGCCATTGGCGAGGGGGTCATGCAGCGCCTGCGCAACCTCGACCAGGTCGCCTACGTGCGTTTCGCGAGCGTCTACAAGGAATTCAGGGACGTCACCGAGTTCGTGGACGAAATCAGCGCGCTGGGGAAAAAGACCCCCAAGGGATGAATGACCGGGACGACCTGCGTCGCCTGCATTTTATCAACGCCCTGTTTGCGCACGTCACAGGCAACGATCTCTACCTCGCGCAGCAAATCAAGACGGGCATCGCGTTCAGCGTGGCCGAGCTCGAGACCCAGACGGCCGCCCATCCGGAATTTTCCGAAAAATTCGACGCCGCCTTCAACGCCGCCGCGGCACGCCTTTTGGAGCGATTCTGCGTCCAGGGGCAATCGAGCGGGTTTTTCCACTGGGACGCCGCGCGCACGCTGCACTCCGCCACGCCGCTGTTTGCGCGGGAGGAGATCATGGCGGGCCTGAAACAGCTCGCGCCTTTCCGGGAATCCACCCTGCTGGTCACCAACCTGCGCCCCGCCCTGCTGCCGTCGCACCGGCGGGCGACCGTCCGGCGCCAGCGCGAATACGAGGACACCCTGGACTTCATCCGCGAGCTTGCCGCGGCGCGCACCACGCGGCATGCTGACTTGCAACTGCTGTTCCTGTGAAAACCATTTTCCAGCGCATCATCGACCGCGAAATTCCCGCGCGCATCGAGCATGAGGACGAGCGCTGCATCGTCATTCACGACATCCAGCCGCAAGCGCCGGTCCACCTGCTGATCATCCCAAAAAAGGAGATCGCGCGCGTCAGCGAGGCCGCCGCCTCCGACGAGGCGCTCATCGGCCATCTCCTGGTCGTCGGCGGCATCGTCGCCAAAAAACTCGGCCTCGTAAATGGTTTCCGCCTCGTCATCAACAATGGCCCCGACGCCTGCGAAAGCGTCCCGCACCTCCACGTGCACCTGCTCGGCAAGCGCCAGATGCTCTGGCCGCCGGGCTAGCTTGTCGCCTCGTACGCGCCATCCAGCCGCTTGGCAACGAGGTGTTTCAGCTCAAGCATCATCAGCGTCACCGAAATTTGCGCGGCCGGGAGCCCCGTTAGTTCGGCCACGGTGTCCGGCGCCAGGATGGCTCCCCCGCTGAATCGAGTCAGAACCGACAATTCGTCGGCCGCGAGCCCGGTCAGCGCGCATTTCGAGCCCGGCTTTTCCGGAATGGCCGCCGGTCGCAGCCCGTCAAGGTAGCTCAGATCCGAAAAGATGTCGTCAATGCTGGTGAGCAGTGTCGCTCCGTCGCGAATGAGCTGATGGCAACCCGCGCTGGTCGATTGATCGATGCGTCCGGGCACCGCAAAAACAGTGCGGCCTTGCTCACCCGCGAAACGCGCGGTGATCATCGCTCCGCCATCCACGTCGCTTTCCACCACGACCACCGCCGCGCACATGCCCGATACGATCCGGTTGCGCATGGGAAATGACTGGCGATCTCCCGGACGTCCGAGCGGAAATTCCGAGAGCACCGCGCCGCTTTCCTCGATCCGCCGGCAAAGCTTCTGGTTTTCCGGCGGGAAGACAATATCGAGACCCGTCCCCAACACAGCCACGGTTTTTCCGCCGGCCGCCAGCGCCCCCTCGTGCGCCGCCGTATCGATTCCATGCGCCAGCCCGCTCACCACGCAGAATCCCGCCCGGGCGAGTTCCCCACCGAGTTTTTTCGCCACCCCCAATCCATAAAGCGTCGTGCGGCGGCTCCCGACGATGGCGACGCAGGGGTGGTCAAAGGCATACGAGCCCTTGCGATAAAGCGCGATGGGGGGATCGTGAATTTCGCGCAGCAGCTCCGGATAAATTTCGTCGCGCGCGATTATGAAGTCGGCGTCCATTTGCGCCAGTCCTTCCTCCTCCCGCGCGAGATCGAAATACGCGCGCCAATTTAGAAGCGTCTCACTTGTCGCCGGACCGACGCCTTGCACCTCCTCGAGCCGACGCGCTCCGGCCGTGAAAACCGAGCGAGGATTGCCACCGAGTTCAGCCAGGAGCCGGTTCAGCGTGACGGGGCCTATATTGGGCAGGGCGTTCAGGACAAGAAAGGCCTGCCTTTCGGTCAGCGCTGCGGGGTCATCCATGAACTACACTATAGCAACGTCACGGAGCACATTCGGGAGGAAGTCGAGCAACTGCGTGACCACGGCGGAGGTCTGGCCCTGGTGCCGAGCCAGAAAATCGGCCGCCCGGCCGTGCCAAACGACGCCGCGGCAGGCGGCAAGTAGCCGGTCCTTAGGGGTTTGCGCCAGCAGGCCACCGGTTAAGCCCGACAGCAGATCACCGCTGCCGCCGCGCGCCAAAACCGGGCCGCCAAACAAGCTGTGGTACACGCATCCGTCCCTGGCCTGGGCAATTTTTGTGACTGGGCCCTTGAGCACGACAGTCGCTCCGGTTTTCGAGGCGTACGTCCCGAGCTCCGCTCCGCCCGCAATCCGAGCAAACTCACCCGCATGAGGCGTGAGGAGAAGGGGGGCCTTGGCGGCATGCACGATTTCCGGCTGCAGCGCGTCCGCGTCGAGCAGGACCGGCACCCGCGCCAATTTTACGAGAGCCGTGACGAGCGCCGCCGACTCGGGATTGCGCCCCAGGCCCGGGCCGATCACCAGCGCATCGGCCCGTTCCAGCCGCGCGCGCAAATTTTTCTGCGCTTCCAGCGCCAGACTGCCGCCGGCCGTCTCCGGCCAGCCCACCCACATTGCTTCCGGCGCGCGGGCGGCATAAGCGGGCGCGAGTGATGCCGGCACGTGGGCCGTCACCAAACCCACCCCACTCCGCAATGCAGCCAGCACGGCCATCAAGATGGCTCCGGGATAATCCCTCGATCCGCCGAAAAGGCAGAGGTGCCCGTAGCTGCGCTTGTCGCTAAAGGGGGAACGCAGCGCGCCCAGCGGCGCGAGGATCGCCGGCGTCAGCACGCAGTCATGGGAGGAAGCCGCCTGAAAAATCTTATCAGCACCGTCGAAAAAACCGAGATCGAGGTATCGCAACCGCCCGGCATGGGCGCACCCCAATACCGGGGATTTCAAGATACCGGTGCCATACGTGAAATCGGCGCGAAATGCGGCCGGTTCGTTGAGTCCGCTGGGCAGGTCCACGGCCGCCCGCAGGCGGATGGGAAGCTGATTGGCCCAGCGGAGCACCCGGGCGGCGACGCGATCGAGCGGCGGCCGAAACTGCGCCCCGAACACGCCATCGAGGCAAATGTCATAGCGGACGGCCGGATCAGCGTCCCTCGTCCCTCCGATATTGAGCGCCACCCTCTCACCGGCATCCTTCGTCAACTGCTGCCAGGCCCGGCGCGCCAGCGGCCGAAGCGGGCGCTCGCCAAAGACAAAAACCACATCGGCGCGCGCGGCCGGATGTCTTTTCAAGATCTCATTGGCTGCGAGCAGCGCGTCGCCGCCGTTATTGCCCTTGCCCGCCAGGACGAGCAGACGGCCGGCATCGGGAAAATCACCAATCTCGGCAAAATCGGCCAACGCCGCCTTTGCCACGCCGGTGCCCGCCGCCACCATCGCGGCCCATTGCAACGTCTCGGTGCCGAGCAGCCTCGCCTCAAAGTCCACCGCCTCGGCGCAGGAAAGGATGGGATGTTTTTGCAGCGCGGTCATGACTGCCACGTTAATGGCCTGTGCTGGTGGACCCCGAAAGCGCGTGCCAGGTTTCCTCATCCCGGGCATGCAGCCACTCCTCGCGCTGGGCATCCGTCTCGGTGAATTCGAGCGGCGATCCCGCCTGCACGCCATGGGTTAAAATGGGCCGGGTTAGGCGCGGGATCGAGCGAAAGTAGGTGGCGTCCCCGATGCGCACGACCTCGTAAAAATCCGAAAACTCCTTCGAGTCCGCGTTCCAAAGGGCGACCTCGGTGACGTCATTGTCCCAGACCGCATATTTGCCCCACTCCGCAAAAACGGCCTCGATCGTCGTCAGGTGCGGCGCAACCACATATTTGATGGCGGGAGCGGGTTCGCCCGCCTCTGAAGGAGGCGACGCCGGGGCCTCGCGCCGCCGCGGCAGCGCGAGGACGAAGGCGGCGCCAAGGACAAAACCGAGCATCACCCAGGACGGGATTTGCGACGGCTTGGACGGCCGGGGAGGTGGAACTTCTTCGTCCATTTCAAGCCCTCACCAAGGCTGCAACGGCCATGGCCACCGTTTCCGTATGCGAAAGCGTCACCAGCACGTGCGTGGCGCCGATTTGCCGGAGCAGTTCCATCCCCTTCTCGTCGAGCCGGACCAGCGGCTCCTTGCGTTCGCCGTGATAAATCGACGCCGACTTCCAGCCCAGTTCGGCGCCGATGCCGGTCGTAAAGCACTTCGAAACGGCCTCCTTGGCCGCAAAACGCGCGGCCAGGTGCTTGTGCGGATGCGCCTGGCTGTCGCAATACGCCCGCTCCTCCGCGGTGAACACCCGCTGCAGGAACCGTTCGCCCTGGCGCTCGACCACGCCGCGCACCCGCGCGACCTCGATGATGTCGCAGCCAAGGCCGAGAAGCGTGCCGCCGGGCGGGAGCTGGATCATCAGGTCGCGCGCCGCGCCATCGTCACGTAGTCGCGCTTCACCGGGCCGACATAAAGCTGGCGCGGGCGGTAGATGCGGCCCTTGGCGTCGGCCGCGACCTCGCGCCAGTTGGCGATCCAGCCGGGAGTCCGGCCGATGGCAAAAATAACCGTGAACATGTTCATCGGCACGCCGAGCGCCCGCATGATGATGCCGCTGTAAAAATCGACATTGGGGTAGAGTTTGCGCGACAGGAAGTAGTCGTCCTTCAGCGCGGTCTCCTCGAGTTTCTTGGCAATATCGAGCAGCGGATCCTTGACGCCGAGTTTTTTCAACAGGTCGTCGCAGGCCTTCCCGATGATCTTCGCCCGGGGGTCGAAATTGCGATAGACCGCATGTCCAAACCCCATCAGGCGGTGGCTTTTCTCCCCGGACTTGGCGGCCTGGACGAAGCGCGTGCCGTCGTCCCCTTCGTCGTGAATGGCCTGCAGCATCTGCATCACCGCCATGTTGGCGCCGCCATGCAGCGGGCCGGAAAGCGCGCAGATGCCCGCGGAAATCGAGGTGAAAAGATTCGCCGCGCTCGATCCCACCATGCGCACGGTCGACGTGGAGCAGTTCTGCTCGTGGTCGGCGTGCAGCAGCAGCAGCAGGTTCAGCGCGCGGGCGACTTCCGGCGCGGCCTGATAGTCCTCATAGGGCACCGAAAACATCATGTGCAGGAAGTTTTCGCAGAAGGGCAGCTCCTGCTTCGGAAAAATCGGGGGCAGCCCCTTCTGATAACGGTAGATCATGGCGCCCACGGTGCGGATCTTCGATATCGCCATGGCCGCCGCGAGGTCGAAGGTCTTGAGATCCTTCTCGAAATTATTCGTGGCGAGATGGGGATAATGGGCGGCGAGCGAGGCGACGATCGACGAGAGCATGGCCATCGGCGGGGCGTCCTTCGGGAAGCCCTCGAAGATGCGCTGCATTTGCATTTCGATGGCGGCGTTCTGGCGGAGATACAGTCCGAATTCCTTGCGCCGGACCGCGCTGGGCAGCTCGCCGTAAATGATGAGGAAGGCCGTTTCGACGAAATCGCTGTGCTCGGCGAGCTGTTCGATCGGATAACCGCGGTGCCGGAGGATCCCATTTTCACCGTCGAGGTAGGTGATCGCGCTCTCGCATGCTCCCGTGTTGCCGTAGCCCTGGTCGTAGCAGAGGTAACCGGTGGCGGCGCGGAGCTTGCGCGTGTCGATGGCCTTTTCGCCCTCGGTACCCGCCATTACGGGCAGCGGATACTCCTTGTCATCCAATTTCAACGACGCGGTGGAAGCCATAAGCCACCAAACCAAGCTTATTCCGGACCGCTTGCAAAGCAAAGTTAGCGGGGAAATCGGGTTTTGAACAGGAAGGGCGGGAAGGCCGGGAAGAAGGCCTGATGTCTTGAACCCTTCCCGATCTTTCCGCCCTTCCGGTTAAAATGATATTGGCTTGGGATTAATCCTTCCGCGCAACCGCCGCGAAATTCTTATAAATTTGCAGGCCCTTGGCCTGGCTTTTTTCCGGGTGAAACTGGGTGGCGAAAACCCGGCCCCGCCCGATCGCCGCCGTGAAGGGGCCGCCGTAGTCGCACTCCGCCAGCACCAGCGCGGGATCGGCCGGCTCGCAATAAAAACTGTGCACGAAATAGAAGGCTTCGCCCCCGGCCAGGCCCGCCGCCAGGGGCGAATCGGCCTGGACAAATCGGATGGTGTTCCAGCCGATGTGGGGAATCTTGAATCCAGGCGGAAGCCGGAAACGGACCACTTTCCCCGGGAAAACCCCCAGGCCCTCGATTTTGCCCTCCTCCGAACTCTCAAAGAGGGCCTGCATGCCGAGGCACACGCCGAGAAAAGGCCGGTCCGCCGCAATCCAATCGCCCACCGTCTTGTCCAGCCGGCTCGCCCGCAAAGACGTCACGCAATCGCGCAGCGCCCCCACCCCCGGGAGCACGAGCCCCGCCGCCCCGCTCGCTGTCACCTCCGCAGGTGTGCGCACCACCCGCGCCTCCGCCCCAACCGTCTCAAGCGCCTTGGTGACGCTGCGAAGATTGCAAATGCCCGTGTCGATCACGGCGATGATGGGAGGTGAGGAGTCCACGTTAAGGTGCCAGTCCTACCGCACTCAGCGTCCCAAGTAAAACGTAGAAGCGGTCTCCAGTCCGCTTCCCTCGTAGGAACGCGGCGAGCCCGGCGCGTCTACCTTGAATCCGTCCCATTTATGGGATGAATCGATTTCGCTTCCGAACATATCTCCTTTCTCCAATCTCGAATCGATAATCTTAACCTACTATCTGTAAGCAATAAGCGTAATAAAATCCCGATGGCACATCTCCTGCGATGCAAACCTCAATGATCCAGCTCAACAAAGTCAGCCGCGTATACCCCCTCAAGGGCGGACCCTACTACGCCCTGCGGAACATCAGCCTCGAAATCAAGGAGGGTGATTTTCTCTCCATCATGGGTCCATCCGGATCCGGCAAGTCCACGCTCCTTCACATCCTGGGCCTGCACGATTCCGCCTGGATCGGCGAGTACTGGTTCCAGGGCGTGGCGGTGCACCAGCTTGCCAAAAAAGCCTGCTTCGACCTCCAGAAGAAGAACATCGGCTTCGTTTTCCAAAGCTACCACCTGCTCGACGACCTCACCGTCTACGAAAACCTCGAGATACCGCTCTCCTACCGCGACGTTCCGAAGAAGGACCGCGACAGCATCGTCTGCGACACCCTGGACCGCTTTCATATTGTCGGGAAAAAGGACCTCTATCCGTCCCAGCTTTCCGGCGGCCAACAGCAACTGGTCGGCGTGGCCCGCGCGCTGGTGGCCAGGCCCGCCCTGATCCTGGCCGACGAACCGACCGGCAACCTCCACTCCGACCAGGGCCGGGAAATCATGGAGCTTTTCCGCAAGCTCAATCAGGAGGACGGGGTCACGATCGTCCAGGTGACCCATTCGAGCGAAAACGCCGCCTTCGGCAGCCGCGTGGTGCGGCTGGCCGATGGCGTGATGGTGCCGTGAACCCGATGCGCCGCGCAGTCCTTTTCGCAACCGCCATTCTCCTTGCGGCGCCGGCAGCATCTGCGGCGACGGCCGGCGACGTGGCGTCAGGAATGCCGCTTGACCTGGCGTCGGCCATTCGCACCACGCTGGCCAACAATCAGACGATCAAAGTCCAGGCCTACTATCCGCGGATTGACCAAGCCAACCTGCTCAACGCCTATGGGGCATTCGATCCGGCTTTGACTTTCAACCGCAGCTATGCGGTCGAAAACGAGCCGACACTCGCCTTGGGAGGCCCGATCGTCCCCAGCCAGATCAAAACCGATTACTACAGCCTCGGTCTGACGGGCCTCATGCCTTGGGGACTCACTTACAATGTTGGCGGCAATGCGACGAACACGCGCGGCACCGACTACGCCTTCAACAACGACTACATCACGTTCGGCGGGGTCAACCTCACCCAACCCCTGCTTCGAGGCTTTGGCCTCGCCGCCAACCTCGTCAATGTTCGCGTGGCCAGGGCCAACCATTCCATCGATGAATGGAATTTTCGTCTGATCCTGATCCAAACGGTCACCAACGTTATCACCGACTACAACGCGCTCGTGCTCGCGCACAAGGAGCTCGAAACCGAAGTCCACGGTCGCGATCTCGCGGAGACCCTGCTCAGGCAAAACATCGAGGAGGTGAAAATCGGCTATATGGCCCGGAGCGAAGTCACGACGGCCCGCGCTCAAGTGGCCGCCTACGACGGTCCGATCGTGACCGCGCAATACAACGTGCGCGCCGCCGACAACGCCTTGTGGCAGCTTATGGGCGAGACCTCCTTTCCACCCACCCGGGCCCCACTGGTGGTGTCACGGCCGGACGTTCCGGACGTGACGATCGACGCAGAAAAGGATTTGCAGGAAGCGTTGAACAAGAACCCCGAATACCAGGCCGCTCGCCTCGGCATCAAGATCAACCGGGCCAGGCTCGCCGCCGCCCGCAATGGCCTGCTGCCCCAGGTCAACCTGATCGCGAGCTATGGCTACAACGGCAACGACCAGGACTTCGCGGCCAGCCGCCGGCAAGTGTGGAGCGAAAAATACCCTTCATCCGCCATCGAAGCCTCGGTCTCGGTCCCGATCTTCAACGCTTCTGCCCGCGGAACGGCCCGCGCCGCCAGGCTCACCGAGGAGCAGTCTGAGGAAAACTTGGGGCTGCTCGAGGGCACAATTGCCCTCGCGGTGGCCAATGCCGCCGCCAACATCGACGCCACCCGCAAGGGGGTGAGCGCCTACCGCGTCGCCTATGGCCTCGCCAACACGGCGATGGAGGATGAGGAGAAAAAACTCCGGGACGGAACCAGCACCACCCTGGCCGTGCAACAGGCCCAGCAGAGCCTGATCAGCGTTGAGACCAGCCTGGCCGCCGCGATGGCGGCTGCCTCCAACGCGGTGGCCTACTATGACGAGGACATTGGCCGGACGCTCGACCGGTATCATATCGACGTTGCCGGCCGATAAGGCCAGCGTTCCGCCATGTCACCGGCGCCCCCTCCGCGCATCCTGATTGCCGACGATCAGCCCGATATCATAGAGGCTTTGCGCCTGCTGCTTAAGGGCGAAGGGTATCAAACCGAAGCGGCAAAATCGCCGGCGGCGGCGATCAAGGCGGTGGAGGCGCGTGACTACGCCATGGTCCTGATCGACCTCAATTACGCCCGCGACACCACCAGCGGGCAGGAGGGGCTCGATCTCCTGGCCAAGCTGCAGGCCCTGGACGCGACGCTGCCGGTCGTCGTCATGACCGCCTGGGCCAGCGTGGATCTCGCGGTCGAAGCCATGCGCCGCGGCGCGCGCGATTTCGTCACCAAGCCCTGGGACAATCCCCGCCTGCTCGCGATCGTGCGCAACCAGATTGAACTGGGATCGGCCGTTCGCTCCTATCGCCGCCTCGAGCAGGAAAACCAGCTGCTGCGCGGCAAGGGAGCCCGTCCCCTCATCGCGGCGTCGGCGGCGATGCGCCCGGTACTCGACATCATCGCCCGCGTGGGCCCATCCGGTGCCAACGTGCTGATCACCGGCGAAAACGGCACGGGCAAAGGGCTCATCGCCCAGGCGCTTCATGCCGTGTCGGCGCGCGGGGCCAAGCCTTTCATTTCCGTGAATATGGGCGGCCTGCCCGAGGGCGTCTTCGAAAGCGAATTGTTCGGTCATGTGAAGGGCGCGTTTACCGATGCGAAAACCGACCGCGCGGGACGGTTCGAATTGGCCGATGGGGGCACCCTGTTTCTCGACGAAATCGGCAACATTCCGATGAGCCAGCAGGCCAAGATGCTGCGCACGGTCGAGACCGGCGAGTTCGAGCCAGTCGGCTCGTCGCGCACGCATCGCAGCAGCGTGCGGCTGATCTCCGCGACCAACGCCGACCTCGCCGCCGAGGTGTCCGCGGGAAAATTCCGCCAGGACCTCCTCTTTCGCCTCAACACCATCCAGCTCCACCTGCCTCCCCTGCGCGAACGCCGCGAGGACATCGAATTACTGGCGCAGCATTTTCTCCGCCAGCACATCGAGCGCTATCACAAGGGCATCACCGGTTTTGACGAGACGGCGCTGCAGGCGCTGCGCGCGCATGCGTGGCCCGGCAACGTCCGCGAGCTCGATCACGCGGTCGAGCGCGCCGTGCTGATGGCCCAGGGCAAAGTCATCCGCGCCCCCGATCTCGCCCTCAGCTCCGGCCAGGCCTCCCCCCTGCACCTCGAGGACATGAGCCTCGAGGAGGTCGAGACGCTGCTCATAAAAAAGACCCTCGCCCGCTGCGACGGCAACGCGCGCCGCGCCGCCGACGAGCTCGGCCTGAGCCGCAGCGCGTTTTACCGGCGCCTGGAGAAATATAAGCTCTAAAGGCAAACTTTCTCATGACAAGATTGTCTTCGCCTGCGCGCTCCTTGCCGCGCTGCCGGCCGTCGGGGTGGCCTCGTGGCTTCTCTGTAGCTCCGAATCCATGGCCGAAAGCCTGAAGGTCACAACTTTCCTGCTGATAATCGTCTTCTGGCTCAGCTTTGCCACCGTCGCGCGGAACCATGTGGTCCGGCCGTTGCAGACGATGGCCAATCTTCTCCTGGCGCTGCGGGAAGGGGATTATTCCTTTCGCGCCCGCGGCGCGCGTCACGAAGACCCGCTGGGGGAGGCCATGGCCGAAATCAACACTCTCGGCTCCGTCCTGCAAAACCAGCGGCGCGGAGCCGTCGAGGCCACCGCCCTCCTGCGCACCGTCATGGAGAAAATCGACGTCGCCGTTTTTGCCTTCGATCAGGACGGGGTCTTGCGGCTCGTCAACCGCGCCGGCGAGAAGTTGCTCGCCCAGCCGGCCGAACGCCTGCTGGGCCGCCAAGCCGCGTCCATCGGCCTGGCCGACTGCCTCGAGGGCGAGCCCAGTCGCATCCTCACCTCCGCCAAGCTTCCCTCCAACGCGCGCTGGGGCCTGCGGCGCACTCAATTTCGCGAGGAGGGCCGTCCCCATCAACTCATCGTCATCGCCGACCTCAGCCAGCCGCTGCGGGAGGAGGAGCTGAAGGCCTGGCAGGGCGTCGTCCGCGTGCTCGGCCACGAACTCAATAATTCGCTTGCGCCCATCAAGTCGATCGCCGGCAGCCTGGGCACGACATTGCGGCGGGAGACTCGCCCTGCCGACTGGGAAGCAGACCTGCGCACCGGCCTGGATATCATCGCAGCCCGCGCGGAAGGCCTGGAGCGCTTCCTCCAAGCCTATTCGCGCCTTGCCCGGCTTCCCCCGCCCTCGCTGGTGCCGGGCAGCCTTGACGAGTTGGTCCGGCGGGTTGTCAGGTTGGAAACGCGCATGGCGATCACTCTGCTCGGCGGACCTCAGCTGACCCTGCACTGCGACACCGCGCAGATCGAGCAGGCGCTCATTAACCTGGTGCGAAACGCCGTGGACGCCGCGCTCGAGCAGCGGAACACAAGACCGAATGACGCAACCGTCCGTCTCGGCTGGCGGCAGGACGGTGCCATGGTCGAGATCCGGATCGAAGACAACGGCCCCGGCATCGCCCAGACCGCGAATTTGTTCGTCCCTTTTTTCACGACGAAACCCGAGGGCTCCGGCATCGGCCTCGTCCTCTGCCGCCAGATCGCCGAAAGTCACGGCGGCTCGCTCGACCTGAAAAACCGCCAAGAGTCCACCGGCTGCGTCGCAATCCTGCGCCTGCCAAAGTAGACGCGGCGAGCCCGCCGCGCCCTACGAGGGAAGCGGTCTGGAGGCCGCTTCTACTTTTCCCGTTTTCGGGACGCCAACGTCCCGCAACCGGCCAAAACCAGAACTTATCCGCTGATACATAAATACATTAGATGTTTACCATAAGCAGGATAAGTTATTGTCTCTGACGTGGCACAGAGCCTGCAATTGAACCCCCAAGTTCATGGACATCGCCCGCCCCTCCCAAGCCAAAGCCAAGCTTAGAAGACGCCTGATTATCGGCGGCTCCGTAGTCCTGGCGCTCGTCGCCATCACCATTGTGCTCGCGCGACTCAAACCCGCCGTTCCCACCGTGGACCGGAGCCTGGTCTGGATCGGCGACGTGAAACGCGGGCCGATGATCCGCGAAGTGCACGGTTTGGGGCAATTCGTTCCCGAGGACATCAGTTGGATCCCCGCGCGCACACTCGCGCATGTCGACCGCATCGTCCTGCATGCCGGCGCCAAAGTGGAGCCGGACAGCGTGATCCTCGTCCTGAGCGATCCCACGGTGCAGGAGAGCGCGCTCGACGCCGACGCGCAGCTCAAGTCCGCCCAAGCGGACCTCGAAAACACCACCGTGCAGCTCCAAAGCTCCGTGCTCCAGGAGGAATCGGCCGCGGCAGCGGCCGAGGCCACCTACGTGCAGGCCTACCTCAGAGCCCAGGTGGAGGACCAACTCCTAAAGGATGGACTGGATTCCGATCTCAATGTCCGGCTCTACAAGGCCACGGCCGAAGAGGACGAAAAGCTGAACCTGATCGAAAAAAAGCGCCTCCAGTTCATCAAAGATTCGGTCGAACCACAGATCGGACTCAAGCAGGCCGCCGTCGACCAGGCCCGCGACCAAGCCAATCTCAAGCACGGCGACCTCAACGCGCTCAACGTCCGCGCCGGCATGCGCGGCATCCTCCAGGAGGTCGACGTCGACGTCGGCGCCCAGGTCCAACCGGGCACCAACCTCGCGCGCGTCGCCGATCCGACCCGCCTCATGGCCCAGGTGCAAATCGCCGAGACCCAGGCGCGGGACATGCAAATCGGACAGCCCGCGCAAATCGACACCCACAATGGCATTGTCTCGGGCCTCGTTTCGCGCATCGATCCCTCCGTGACCAATGGCACCGTCACGGTGGACGTGACCCTGACGGGCGATCTGCCCAAAGGGTCCCGCCCCGATCTCTCCGTGGACGGCACGATCGAGCTCGAGCACCTCATGGACGTCATTTACGTGGGCCGGCCCGCCTTCGGCGAGGAGCGCAGCACCGTGGGGATCTTCAAGCTCGACGCCACCGGCAACTATGCGGATCGCACCCAGGTCCAGCTCGGGCGCAGCTCGGTGAATGAAATCGAAATCGTCAAGGGCCTGGTTCCCGGCGATAAGGTGATCCTTTCCGACATGTCCCAGTGGGACGCCAACGACAGGATCAAATTAAATTAACCCTGATATCCCCATGCCCGAACCTCTCATAAAACTCGACAATATCACCAAGGTCTTCCTGACCGAGGATGTCGAAACCCACGCCCTCTCCGGCATTCACCTCGACATCCAAAAAGGCGAGTACGTCTCCGTCGCCGGACCGTCGGGCTGCGGCAAGTCGACGCTGCTGTCGATCCTCGGGCTGCTCGACACGCCGTCGCACGGCACCTACCTGCTCAACGGCCGCCTGGTGCAGAAGCTGACGCTGCCCGAGCGGGCGCGCATCCGCAACCAGGACATCGGTTTCATCTTCCAATCGTTCAATCTCATCGGCGACCTCACCGTTTACGAAAACGTCGAGCTTCCCCTCACCTACCGCGGCATGGCCGCCACCGAGCGCCGGGAGCGCGTCGCGGAGTCCCTGGAGAAAGTGGGCATGGGTCACCGTTCGAAACATCTGCCGTCCCAGCTCTCCGGCGGACAGCAGCAGCGCGTCGCGGTCGCCCGCGCGCTCGCCGGCCACCCGGCGGTGCTCCTCGCGGACGAGCCCACCGGCAATCTCGATTCCAAGAACGGCGACGCAGTGATGGAACTCCTGCACAGCCTGCATCGCGCCGGCGCGACCATCCTCATGGTCACCCACGACACCCGCTTCGCCCGCCACGCCGACCGCACCGTCCACCTCTTCGACGGCCGCGTGGTCGACGAACAGGTGGAAAAAACCGAAACCTGAATTTGAAACCTGAAACCTGAATCGATATTTCCCTCCATGAATATCCAGTCCCTGGTTCGCCGCATCAATGTCCCGATCGCAGCACGATTCGCTTTTTGCCTGGTCGCCTTGATTCCCGCGCGCACCGTGCGCGCCGATGACGACAACGACAACAACCTCAAGATCGATGTCGTCACCGACGTGACCGACGACGGCCAGAACATCACGCGGCCCAGCCCGGCCCACCCGGCTTTTTTCTATCCGATTGTAAAGGGCTATACCCAGGCGGGCGACGTTGTCGCCGGCGAAAAAGCGCCGCCGCCGACCGTGGAAGTCTGGCGTCTGATTTACAAGGCGCTGGCGGACCAGGGCTACCGGATGGCGAGCAAGGCGTCGCCCCCGTCGCTTCTCCTCATGTTTTGGTGGGGTTACAAGGCCCCCATATTTGTGGGCGCGTCAAGCGGAGGCGCGGGATCCATGAATAGCGGATCGGGCGGAACGCCGGGCAGCAACAGCATCGCCCAGGCGCTTCAATCCGGCGTGCTTCCCACCAATGTGATGGTCAATGGCAACGAGATGGAGCAGCTCGTCTTCGGCTCCGCCCATGATCGAAACACCTACCAAGCCAATTCCAGCCCCCGGATGTATGCGCTCAATTACGCGTCGAGGGTGCCGCGTTATTACGTGACCGTCTCGGCCTTGGATTTTGACGCCGCGATTCAGCATAAGAAGTATATTGTCCTTTGGACCGAGTTCATCAGCACCGGCCTCTATGGCCATACGCTCGACCAGGTCCTGCCCTCGCTGATCGCCGCCGGAGCCCCGATGTTTGGCCGGGACACCAACGGGGCCCAATGGCCGTTCAAGGAGTTCCCGGTCGTGCCCATGGGCCACGTCGTGGTCGGCACACCGTACGTGAATACCCCGGGAAGCGTGCCCGCCTCCGCCCAAAAGTAGCTCCACTGGGCGCCACGCGCGCGGGATAATTTTTCAGGTTTCGAGTTTCGATTTCAGGAAAATGTATTCTGACTTCAAATACGCCCTCCGCCAGCTCATCAAGCGCCCCGGGTTCACCGCCGTGGCGGTGCTGATCCTTGCGCTCGGCATCGGCTCGAACACGGCGGTGTTCACCGTCATCGACGCCCTGCTCCTGCGCGGTCTGGCGGTGCACAATCCCGGGGAATTGGTGCTCATAGAGCCAAAGAACTCATCAAGCTATTTTTCCTATCCGTCCTTTGTGCAATTTCGCGACCAGAACCGGTCGCTCGCTGGAATCGTCGGGTTCAGCGAAGCCGGGCGCTCGATGATCGCCAATGGCTTTGGCCGCAGCGATGTCGTGCCCATCCTCGCATGCGGCGTTTCGGGAAACTTTTTTTCCGTTCTCGGCGTGCCGACCTCCTTGGGCCGGGCGCTGACCCCCGACGATGACCGGAACGACTCTCCCCGCTACGTTACCGTACTCGACCATTCGTTTTGGCAGCGTCAGTTCGGTTCGGATCCTGCCGTGCTGGGCAAGACCAT
>Ga0302326_10005843_pt1 | contig 27853 bp, 25 predicted proteins | sample Palsa_T0_3_FD_202264 | JGI IMG/M metagenome (GOLD analysis project Ga0302326, IMG submission 202264) | Peat permafrost microbial communities from Stordalen Mire near Abisko, Sweden - Palsa_T0_3 | ecosystem: Environmental > Terrestrial > Soil > Palsa > Peat permafrost | place: Sweden: Abisko... | reverse complement strand
CAATGACTTGTTTCGCTCTCTCTACCGCCTCGGGCGTGCCGTGAACGAGCAGGAGAAACTTGTCCGTCTTTAAGGCAACGTCATATTTCACCACGCTGTCTTTAGGAATTCCGATACTGATTAGACCGGCGCCAATAGCGCTAATGGCGCCGACCTCAACTGCACCTTCGAGTGCTGCCACGATCCAAGCCACGAGCGGACCAGCCACGAGAATCGGCCCAAGGCCGGGAATGGCAAAGAACGCAGAGCCGAATAATAGTCCCCAGAAGCCACCCCAGAAGGCGCCGATCTTACCCCAGTACTTCATTCGATCGCCAGCGTTGTAGTACCCAACCACATGTTCGTCAGTGTGGGTTCCCTTAGCAGCGATCGAAAGGCTCTTCATGTCGACCCCTGCTTCTTGTAGCTCCTTGATCGCGTGTTCTGCCTGCTCGTGCGTGTCGTAAATGGCTACAACTGAACTCAGTTCGCTCATTTGCTATCTCCAATGTCTGTTCTGGTGGATGAATCTACCACGAGGGTGCGGTGTTTGTTTGGCGGCTCTGTCAACGTGGAAGGAAATTGTTCACAAGCGGCTCGCGGTTCTGGAGTGTCTACTTTCCGATGATCCCGACGGCCCTTGCGGCACCGATGGTCTCAGTCTTCCACTCTGCGATTCGCAATGCTGAGCAATCGGATACGCATAGTGCGAAGATTACTTTCCCGACGATCATTGCAATTTGCCTCAGACCTTGGTGAGCAGGATTGACCAGCGCAGCATTTTCCAGGATGGAACACTCAAGCCAGTGAACTTCCAGTCTGGAACAGAGCGGGGCGAGAAGAATGGTAGATGCTGGCGTTGTCGTAGCTGTTTACGAGGGATACCGGGAAGCTGAACACGGCGTGAGGGAGTTACGAAAGGCTGGCGTCGAGATGAAGAACGTCTCGGTTGTCGCGAAAGACTCCTGTACCGGTGAGGATGTAGTCGGCTACTACAGTACGGGAGATCGCATGAAATATTGGGGGAAAACGGGGAGCGTTTGGGGAGAGTTCTGGGGATTGCTTTTTGGATCAGCCGTGTTTGCGATACCTAGTATAGGCTCTGTGCTCATCGCAGGCCCGCTCGTGAACTGGATTTTGAAGGGCCTTGAGAAAGGGACTCCTGTTGACGGAATAAGCTCGGTCGGATCGGGATTATTGAGCATCGGTATCCCGAAAACGCATGTCATGGAGTATGAGGTCGACCTGAAGAAGGATAAGTTTATCCTGCTTGTTCATGGCGACCCTCAGACGCTCGCCGTAGCGGAAGGCTTGATCGGAAAGACCAAGCACCTTAGCTACACCGTGCATGGACAGACTGTCGAAAAAAGAGAGGCAATCGCTGAGTTCGTGGCATGATCTTGCTCGCCGCATCAGTCCGCTGATCTCGGAGACTCATTTAATTTGACATCAACAGATACGGGGAAGTTGTTCGCCTGAGAGCATATTCAGGACACGGTGTCCTCCTATCCTGCTGTGAATCGTCACTATTCCCGAAGCATTTTCATGAACCGTACCTGCGAGAATAGCACCTGCCGAAACCACCTTGGAGCGCATGACCTCTAGAGCTCGCTCTGCATCGCACTCGGGGACGAAGGCGACGAATCTTCCTTCATTCGCAACGTAAAGCGGGTCCAAACCCAGCAATTCGCAAGCGCTGTAGACGACTTCAGAGACCGGAATCGAAGACTCCTCGATCGTGACCCGGACCCCCGCGACCGTGGCGATCTCATTCAAAGCGGAGGAGAGCCCGCCACGAGTGAGGTCCCGTAGGCAGTGCACTTCGATACCAGCCTTGAGTAACGCTTCAACTGCCGGCCATACAGAAGCCGTGTCGCTCTTTACGGGGCCTTCAAACTCAAGACCGCCTCTCACCGAAAGAATCGTGATGCCGTGCGACCCCAGATCGCCGCTGACAAGCACCGCATCTCCGGGGCGAACGAATTGGGGGCCTACCGGTTTTGAGGCGACGACGACTCCGATCCCAGTGGTGTTCACGAATACACCATCGCCTTTGCCTCGATCGACAACTTTCGTGTCTCCAGTGACAATCGGCACTCCTGAAACCCGAGCTGCCTCCGCCATGGAGGCGACGATAGTACGCAGGGTTTCCATCGCCAGTCCCTCTTCGAGAACAAACGCAGCGCTCAGGGCAAGCGGTCTCGCCCCACACATGGCAAGATCGTTGACGGTTCCATTGACCGCCAAATCCCCAATGTTTCCGCCCGGAAAGATCAGCGGATCGACGACATAGGTGTCGGTAGTCATCGCAATGCGCGCCCCATTTGTATAGAGCGTGGCCCCGTCGTGATGCGAATCGAGGGCAGGATTCGAAAACGCAGGAAGAAATACGCTCTCGATGAGTTGGTTTGTGAGCCGTCCCCCGCCCCCATGGGCCATCAAAATTCGATCAGTCGCATGCCGTGGCAGTGGACATACTTGAAATGACATCTTCTTCCCTTCTTCCAAAATGAAAGTAAGCTGCACACGCGCCCTCCGAAGACACCATAGGCGCGCCGAGAGGAGTATCCGGTGTACAGCTTCTTCCAAAAGCTGTGCATTCGAAAGGCTTGCGCAGACCTTGCAGCACGAGACCCGCGATGCATTCGCTGGATTCTTCAACCTGATCGAAGCGGACGGTGAAGCGCGTTTCGGCGTCGAAGCGACGATAGGCCTCGCGGAGCCGCAGCCCGCTCGCTGGAATCTCTCCGATTCCACGCCAGGTGCGTCGTGTCACTTCGAAAACCTCGTCAACTCGCTGCTGCGCCACAAGATTTCCAGGTCTACGCACTGCCCGCCCATAGGGATTTTCAACCTCAGCCCGCCCGCTTTCCAGCTGAGCGACCGCCATCAGTACTCCCTCAAGAAGGTCCAGGGGCTCGAATCCAGTGACCACGATCGGGACGCGGTACTTCTCGCTAATCGGAACATACTCTTCAAACCCCATCACCATGCAGACGTGACCTGCCGCCAGGAAAGCCTGCACACGGCAGTCGGGGGAACTCAGGATTGCTTCCATCGCCGGCGGTACCAGCACATGCGAGACGAGCATTGAGAAGTTTGGAAGCTTGCGGCGTTCCGCTTCCCATACAGCCATCGCGTTGGCCGGAGCGGTCGTCTCGAAACCCACTGCGAAGAAAACAATTTCACGATCGGGATTGGTTCGTGCAAGCTGCAATGCGTCGAGCGGTGAATACACGATACGCACGTCCGCACCTGATGCCTTCGCCTCCAGAAGGCTTTGGGTGGATCCGGGAACGCGAAGCATATCGCCGAACGAACACAGGATAACTTTAGGAAGTAAGGATGTGGCGATGGCGCGATCAACCATGGCAAGGGGCGTTACGCAGACTGGGCAACCGGGGCCGTGAATGAGCGTGATTTCTTCAGGTAGCAACGCCTGCAGTCCTGTTTTGACGATGGTGTAGGTCTGGCCTCCGCATACCTCCATGAGCGTCCATGGCCGCGTTGTGATTTTGCGGATCGCGTGGGACATCTGCTCGACCGCGCCACGCTCCCGATACTCGTCGAGGAATCTCATAGAGTAACTTCCTTTAACTCTTCCAACTGATCGAGTTCTCGCAGCGCCTCAAAGACTCGCAAGGCTTCCAGTTCGTCGATCACGGTCAACGCGAAACCTACGTGAACGAGCACGTAGTCTCCCACCTGGGCATCGGGAGTGTAGTCGAGCGATACCTCTTTGCGAATACCGCCAAAGTCCACCTTGCCGCGACGCAGGCCGAGGAAGGGGTCAATCGAGATAGTTGCGATCTTGCCGGGCACCGCGAGACACATGTGAGCAACCTCAGAGGACAAATTGTCCGGCCAGGACAGCCTGCCCGAGAGATAGACCGCCATCGTTGGGCGGCACGTGATGATGGACGAACACCCGAAAACCCTGTCGTTCAAGGAGTACGCTTGCCCGAGTAGACAGATAGGCATTCTGAAAGGCCCCGCCACTCAGAACAACATCGCGCACATCTGTGGTTTGAGCAACGGCAACGATCCAGTTCGCTAAAGCGTTGTGAAATTTGACGGCTATTTGCGAGGCGTAGAGATTCAAACGTATGTCGGCGAGGAGTGCTTCAAGTAACGGAGCCCAGTCTCCTACACCGTTACTGGTTTTGATTGCATAGCTTTCATCCGAACGAATCTGCCCGACGGCAAGTTCTAAAGCCATTGCCGCTTGACCCTCAAATTGGTTCCGTTCAGCGATCCCGCTCAGATACGCCACGGCGTCAAAGAGGCGTCCAACGCTGGTCGTCAGAGGAGCGTTAGTCTTCTGGTCGAGCATGGCGCAGATGTTGGGACTTGCTATTTGCTCAGTGGCAGCGGAGCCATAGGCTTCCCAGAGGAGGCTTGCTGCGGGGCGGGAACAATCACGGATGGCAGCTTCCCCCCCGGGCAGGTGAAATGAACGAAGATGAGCGATCCGCTCCATTCCGTTCGCGGAAGCCAGCAGAAACTCTCCGCCCCATATGGTCTTATCCAAACCTAAACCTGAGCCATCCCAGGCGACCCCGAGATAGTTGCTCTCGATTCCATTCTCAGCGGCACAGGCGGCTACGTGCGCATGATGATGCTGTATCTCAACGACGGGTAGGCCTGAGTCGAGAGCCCACTGTGTCGATGCGTAGTCGGGATGAAGATCGCAGGCGACCAGCTTTGGCTCAAATCGGTAGAGACGGCAGAGATCCTCGATTGCCCTCTCGAAGCCGTGACGCGCCTCAACCGTGTCGAGATCTCCTAGATGCTGGCTCAAGAAGACTTGCCGACCGACAGAAATGGCAATCGTGTTTTTCAGATGGCCGCCAACGGCCAGGATGGGCGGAAGGTCTCTGGGAACCGTTACCGGCAACGGAGCATATCCGCGCGCCCGGCGCAGAATCTGGCGATGCTTTCGAGAGATCCGAACTACCGAGTCGTCGCAAGGACGGGCGATGGGACGGTCGTGCAGCATGAAACAGTCGGCAATGTCCTTCAGTCGTGTGATGGCTTCTTCGTTTTGGAAAGCGATAGGCTCATCAGCGCGATTTCCGCTGGTTGCAACAACTGGAAACGCATAATTCGCCATGAGTAAGTGATGGAGCGGCGAACAAGGCAACATCACTCCAAGATGAGCCGAGGACTTTGTGACTTCAGGCGCCAGATCTTTACCGGCTCGCGGTTCTAGTAACAGAATTGGGGCTGCCGACGAAACCAGGACCTCTTCTTCCTCTTCACTCAGGAAACAGTATTGCCGAACGCATTCCAGCGAGGGCATCAATACTGCGAAGGGTTTCTCTTCGCGGTGCTTCCGTGCACGCAATTGCTGGACGGACTTCTGATTCCGAGCGTCTACCAGGAGTTGAAAGCCGCCGAGTCCTTTGAGCGCTACGATGGAGCCTTCGGCCAGCGCTTTTACGGCTTGGGCTATTGCGTCACTGGCTTCGTCGCTTTCGGGCAAGCACCAGAGGCGCGGACCGCAGTTCTCGCAGGCAGTCGGCTGAGCGTGAAACCGGCGATCGCCGGGTGAGTCGAACTCCTGACGGCAGAGTGAACATAGGTGAAACTCTTGCAGCGTGGTATTGGAACGGTCGTAAGGAATATCGAGCAAGATGGTGTAGCGAGGGCCACACTGAGTGCAATTGGTGAACGCATAGGCGAAACGGCGGTTCGCTGGGTCCAGTATCTCCGCGACACATTCCGCACATGTGGCAAGATCGGGTAGTACGGAGGCAGTGATGAGTGAGTCACCGGGCGCAGAATCATCACTCGAAAGAATTTCAAAGCGACTGGATCCGGTCGCTTCTACTCGAGAGATCTCTTCCTCGGTGATCACCGCGGATCTCGGCCGGTCTGCTTTAAGCAGGAGTAGGAAACGATTAAGCTGCGCGTAATCCCCCTCAACTTCGATCTCCAACCCCTCGATCGAATTCCTGACCCAGCCAGAGAGGCGCAGTTTCTCGGCGAGGCGATACACCGTCGGACGAAAGCCGACGCCTTGCACCGCGCCGCGTAAGAGGATGTGGAGGCGCTCCATTCGAACTGGACTCGTCGTTGGCAGTTTAGCTCCTGGTTAAGACCATACTGCCGAGTCTATTAATTGCGTTGCGCGACTCGATCGCGCCGCTCAGCCAATCAATCCAGGCATTGAACCCTTCTCCGCTTCTACAGGACACGGGAAAGACGATGGCTCCCGGATTTACTTCTCTCACGTTCGTTTCCAGCTCACTCAAGTCCACTCCTGATGCTTCTGCCAGATCAGTTTTGTTCACGATCACGACGTCCGCTTTATTGAAGATGACGGGATATTTTTTCGGCTTCTCTGCTCCCTCTGCGACGCTGCACAAGATCACTCGCAGGCTTTCCCCAAGATCGTACGAAGCGGGACAGATCAGGTTTCCGACATTTTCAATGACCAGTAGATCGAGTCCCTTGACGGGAAAGTCTGAAAGAGCGCGTGCCACCATGCGTGCATCAAGATGGCATACAGTCCCCGTCGTGATCTGGTGGGAGCGAACCCCCAAAGCCCGGATTCGCTGTGCGTCAAGATCAGTCTGAAGATCGCCTTCGATGACGGCGAGCTGATACCGTCCGCGCAATGCCTTAATGGTCGCTTCGAGAAGCGTCGTCTTGCCTGCACCCGGAGCGGACATCAGGTTCATGACCAGCGTTCCGTCGCTTTCGAATTGCTGACGATTTTGTGCGGCCATGTCCTGGTTTGCCTTCAATACATTTGTTTGGACAGAGATTCGTTCCATTGTTCCCTTTCGGCTACCGATTCAACTTCGATGTATTCCACTTGCAACTCTTCCCCGGAGATGATCGTCAAGGAGAGTCCGCATTTCGGACATATCAGGCAAAGCTCCCGAACTGGTTCGGCGATCGGGCCGCAAAGGACACAATTCACGACCATCGTTACGATTTCAATCTCCAGCCTTGCGTGATCGGCAAGCGTACCTTGGCTAACGACGTCAAAGGCGAACTCCAGCGCCTCTCGCGCAATCGTCGTAAACTGTCCGAGGCGTATCTTGATCACTTGAATGCAGAGGGACTTCTGTTCTCGTGCCTTCGCCTCTGCAATATCGATGATGCTCTCGGCAATGGATATCTCATGCATAGCTCAATCGGTCTCGATCCTCATGGCCTCACTTCGACTTCAATGTGTTCAATCGGAAGCCACCAAAGGTTCGGCTGTAGGTCGGTGTCACGGGGATGGCATTTGATACCCCGCTCTCGCAAGAGACGAGCAATAGTATCCGCGGCAACAGGAGCGGTAGTCATCACACTCGCACTGATACCGGTGGCGAACTCGCATTGCTCGGGAACGATACCGACAATGATCAGCTCTGACGGAGCTCGGCCAACCATGCTCAAGTGAGCGAGCGACTCCCGCACTCCTGGATCGTGCGCCGACAATCGAAGTAGCGCATGGTGAATGAGTAGATCGCTCTCGCTGAAGATGCATAGAGTGCCCGGCGGTTCTTCCGCATGCACCGCGTCGACGAGCATGACAAGGTCCTTGTCATACAGGTAAGGTGCGAGGTCCAGGCCAGGTGTCCCGAGGTCCAGTACTTCCACATCCGGGCCGCATTCGTACTTACAGCGAAACAGTTCGACTGTGAGCGGACCAAAGCCGTCGTCGCCAAGCAGCACGTTTCCGATGCCAACCACGGCAATCCGATTTGGAAAATTCTTAGCTCCGCCTGTGTTCATAGCACTTTCACCTGCGCGATTTCGCGGCCGCTTACATCGAGCGTGTGGCAGGAGCACGCCATGCAGGGGTCAAAGGAGTGTACAGTGCGAAGCACTTCAAGCGGCTTCTCTGGATCGGATACCGGCGTCCCAATCAACGAGCTTTCATACGGCCCTGGAATACCTGCCTGATCACGTGGACTTGCATTCCACGTTGTCGGCACAACCGCTTGGTAATTGGAAAAGACCCCTTTGTCGATAACCACCCAGTGGGAGAGTCCACCCCGAGGGGCCTCATGCATTCCCATACCCATCACTTCGTGTTTCGGAAATTCCGGTGGGTTAAAGGTCGTATCGTCGCCTTTGAGAATGTTGGTCTTGAGTAGTTGCAGCTGTTCGAAGGCGAGGTCGGAGAGCATGGCTGACCGGATCGCACGAGCCAGATAGCGTCCCATGGTCGATTGCATGTCCTCTGGCGTCGCATTCAGACCATGCACCGAGGCAATGCCCTTGAACGCTGTGTCTGTCCATTTGCGCGTGAGCGCGTGGCCAGAGGCGTAGCCGACAAGTACATTCGCCAGCGGGCCCACTTGCATGGGATGGCCGCTGTACCGGGGGGCCTTTACCCAGGTGTACTTCGCATCCTCCTGAAAGTCGGTATAGTCGGGGTCGCTCTTGCCTTGCCAGGGAGGCAATGGTCCTCCGCCCGTGTACCAGGCGCGCGTAGAATCCTCAGTGACCGCAGCCCGAAAAGGCTTGTCTTGCCAATCCTTGATTGGCGCGACTGATTGGAGATTCCCATTCATGATCACGCCGCCGGGAAGCGAGAATGCTGTAGCCTTCGCATCGACCGGCAGGTCGGGAACGGCGAGATAGTTGGCGACGCCCCGGCCATAGTGAAACCATTCGGGGTAGGAGGCTGCGAGTAGGCCGGCGTCGACGAGAAAGACCTGCTGCACAAACGGGACCAGGTCCTCAATAATGGCTTGCAACATGCCCAGGCGGTCCATATTGAAGGTGGCGAGGCTGTTCAGATTGATGGCGTTCATCACCCCGCCAACAGCGAGGTTCTGGATATGCGGCGTCTTTCCACCAAGAATGGCGACCACCTGACATGACTTCCGCTGGAACTCAAGCGCCTGCAAGTAGTGGGCGAAGAAGATCAGATTCAGCTCCGGGCTCAGCCGCATCGCCGGATGACCCCAATACCCATGAGAAAAGATGCCGAGCTGTCCGCTTGCAACCAGGCCTTTTATCTTGTTCTGCACCGCCTCAAGTTCTCGGCGGGAGTTTCCCGGCCAACTACTGTAGCCTTCGGCGATCGAGGCGGCGCGGGCAGGATCAGCTTTAGGAATCGCTGTGATGTCTATCCAGTCGAGTGCTGATAGGTGGTAGAAATGCACGATGTGATCGTGCAGAGCGTGGCCGATAAGAATCAGGTTGCGAATGTACTGCGCGTTCGCCGGAATATCGAGGCTGAGAGCATCTTCTACGGCGCGGACCGAGGCCATCGCATGAACGGTAGTGCAGACCCCGCAGAATCGCTGTGCAAAGACCCAACCCTCGCGCGCGTCCCGTCCGCGCAGAACTGCTTCCAGGCCACGCCACATCGTGCAGCTTGCCCACGCCTTCTGGACGGTTCCGCCATCCACCTCCACGTCGATGCGCAAGTGGCCCTCGATGCGAGTGACGGGGTCTATAGAGATGCGGGCCATGCAGTTGTCCCTTCTGACTTCGCTACAGCAACTGATTTCACTTCCACGACTGGTTTCTTTGCTCGGAGCCAGCCAATCGGCCTGAAGACGTGGTTCCAGTCGCGGTCATCGCCCGGCAGCACCGCGAAATACTTTACCGCCAAAGAGAACGCCACGATCCCGAGAGAGATGTAACCTGCCGCCATGAGCAATTCGGGCACGGACGGAAAGTAGCTGGTGCTTCGCGCCGGAGCATAGGCGATTGTGGTCGGAATGAATCGATACAACGTTCCCCCGACGCAGGCAAGTGCAGCCATATTGAACAGCTTGCGCGGCGTCTCGCGCATTGCCTTGCTTCGCAGTGCGATTGCGGGAATGGCGATCAACGTATTCTCGATCAAAAAGAGAATGCTCATACTGTCGAAGGCGAAGGCCGCGTGCAGTTGTCCGCGCCACAGAATGTCGACCACCCGCACTCCGAGAAACAGGAAACACGCGCATGAGAGCAGGTTGCCCAGCTCCGTCAAAACATCTACGTCCAGTGACCGCGAGTAGCGAAAGCAGCAGGTGAGCAGCAAAAGAATGACGAAGGCGAGGCCGCACAAACCAGCCGCGAGAAGATAAAGCAATGGCATTGCCGGCGACTGCCACAGTGGATTGATCTTTGTTCCAGCCAGAAGCAGCAACCCTCCCAAAGACGACTGATGCATGAGAGGGATGACATACGCACCGATCAAGAAGAACGGGTAAATCCGGCGAATGTAGGGCGCGACCCTTCGAAGCAGTACGCGCATCCTTTCGCTCCCTGTGTAATAAAACCTTTCGAGAAAGAGTGGAAGCACCTCGAAAGAGAGGAAAAGAGCACAGTAAAGCGGCATGCAAATCGAGATTTCGAGCATTGCCGATTCCATGTTCCAGGTCCAGGGGAAAGCGGCATTGTAGAAGTTCCAGGGTCGACCCACGTCAAATCCCAGCGCGATGAGACCTGTCGAATAAAAGAGAAAACCCGACACCAGCGCAGTCCGCATGACCACATGCAGCTTTTGCCGGTTGAATACCCATGCCGCGATCCCCAACGCCAAAGGGCCCGAGCCAAGGGCGGTCAGAGTCATCACGTTGAATGTCTTCCAAATACCCCACGCATACGCATCGTTCATGGAGGAAAAAGCACCGAGTGGAGAGAAGAGCCGCACCCCCGCCATTGCGAGGCCAATTGCGGCGATCGCGCTAAAGAACAAGAGCGTCGGCGTGAACACCCTCTCATGAGAAACAGGCACACCTCGCTGCCAGTGGTTGATGAGGGTCGTGCCCGTGGTGTCCGCTGTCTGCTGGTTGCTCATAATTGGGCGTCACTCATAGTTGGTCTGGAAAGCCGGTTTCCTTCTCCCGCTCCGGCCTCTCCGCTTCGTGACGGTCCCAGTTTCTGCGGATCGCAAAGCCAAGAACAGCGGCGGCAAGGATCGGCCCAGAGAGCCACTTGTAGATCACAGATGTCACTTTAGTTCCGTAGTGACCGAGCGAGGTGGAGCTGAGCTTGGGTAGGCCAAGCTTGTCGAAGGCTACACGCGACAGGTAAAGCACCTGCGTTCCTCCGGCCTCGTGCTCTCCATAGACGCGGTCCTCAAAATACTTGTCCGGCGATGCGGAGATCCTATCCTTGGCCTTCGCCAACAGATCGGTCCGCTTGCCAAAGACGACTGCACCTGTCGGACAGACCGCTGTGCAGGCGGGTTCCATGTTCTTCTTAAGCCGCTGATCGAAGCAGAATTCGCACTTCACGACTTTAGGATTCCAATTGTTCCACTCGAACTTCGGCACTTCGAAAGGACACGCAACCTCGCAATAGCGGCAGCCAATGCAGAGTGAGCTATTCCAGGTGACCGCCCCCCATTCACCTTTCTTCAACGCGCCGAAGGGGCAGCCGGTCACGCAGGCTGGATCGAGGCAGTGCATGCATTGCCTTTTGACGTAGGCGAAATCAGAGCCTTCCGGCGCTACGTCTTTAGGTACATGTTCGCCCGCCTTCCAAGCATTCGGGTCCTGGTAGAGTTCGATAATGTTCTTGGTCTTTGAATTCAAATCGGTCGGCATGTCCCAGATACCACCGGACATTAGTGAATCGGCGGGAAGACCGTTGGCCTCATTACACGCGGGCATGCAGGCTTTGCAACCTGTGCAGATCGTGCTGTCGTAAAGCATCGCGATCGCATCCGGTGGGGCCACCGGGTGCGCTGGATGTTCTTCGGCCTTAGCTGGCAACACCGCTGCGGCCATCGTGCCTCCAAAGCCGGCCATGACCTTGAGCGCTTGACGACGACTCAGAATTCCGTTCATGCCGACGCCTTTGGGCCTGCGTCGTTGTCCGGCCCCGAAGGTCGGCTGCTACCTGAAGCTCCGTCACCCGGAGGCCGCGCGCCGGGCACGCTTTCGTCACCCAGCACCATGGAATATTTGCGAGAAGCGACATAGCCGCCTCCCGCGACCGCACCCACTGCGAGCCCGACCAGTGCGGTTGCGACCGGACTGATATGTCCATGCGTTGTGGGGATGGGCGCAAAGCTGGTTGGTGGCGCAGCAATTGTATGGAGTTGGACAACCTCAAACATGGGCTTTCGAAACGCCACACTCTTCTCGGTGCAACCGATACAAGGCGCACCAATGCCGATGGGCCACACGTCAGGAATTTCGTTGAAATGCCTGGTAGAGCATCCCGCATGGGTTTCAGGCCCCTTACAGCCCATCTCATAAAGGCACCAGCCCTCGCGGTGGCCTTCATCGCCAAACTGCTTGACGAAATTTCCCGCGTCGAAATGGGCCCGCCGCGGGCAATGCTCATGAATGTCCCGATCGTAAGCAAACTTCGGCCGCCTCTGGGCGTCAGACTCCGGCAACGTGCCATCGGCGGCGAATTGCAGTAGGACACCGAGCAGAGTGTAGGGATTTGGCGGGCAGCCGGGAAGGTTGACGATCGATTTCTCGGGCATAAGATCCACAACGCCAACTGCCCCTGTTGGATCGGGGTCCGCTGATGGAATCCCTCCCCAGGAAGCGCACGAACCGATGGCGATGATGGCGGCAGCCTTGCCACCCACGTCTGCGAGGACATCCATCGCGGTACGCCCTCCGGTCTTCATGTAAATGCCGCGGGCGCCCGTCGGGATAGAGCCCTCGACGACCAAAACATACTTGCCGGCATATTTCGTTACCGCTTCATCGAGCACCTGCCGCGCCTGCATTCCCGCGCCGGCCATCAGTACTTCGTGGTATTCGAGCGAGATCACATTCAGGATGAGGTCGCCGAAGTCTGGATGAGAGGTTTGGAGGAGCGACTCAGTGCAACCAGTGCAATCCTGAAAGGAGAGCCAGAGGATCGGCGGACGAATGACTTTTCCCAATCCGGCCGCGACATCTTCCGGAGTTTTTTTGTCGGTAATCGCGAGGCCGTAAGGCGCAGCGATCATGAGCGTTGCACAGAACTGAAGAAAGGCGCGGCGACTGAGACCGCACTGCAACATGCGTTCGTCGATCGACTCTAGACCCTTGGCGGATGCAACGAGAGAACCGAACATTCAGGCAGCCTGAACTTTCTGGAAGAGTTGGGTCAACTTCTCACTCCACCGGTTGTGAGCCGCCGTACAGAGGGCTCTACTGTCTCGCCTGAAAGTTTGAGACCCGCTTCGATGGCGGGTCTCGTCGCGATAGTTCGGAGCCTATGAGACTGCCTATATGTCGTTGTCTCAAGTGATTCCTTTTGAGTCTCGTCTGGCCTCAAATGCCTCAGTAGGACTAACTGACCTTGCTGGACTGGCTCAGGCTATACGGAAGCACATTCGAAAGACTGAGCAATATAGCTCACGGCCAAACAAGCGGCGCGGGGCAAACCGAAACGAACAACGGGATTCTCGTCAGCTTCAGGTAGCTTCATGGTGAGCAAAACTGCACAGCTTCCTTTCCATCGGGAGAACATACTCTCCGCTAGTGCACCGGTTGTGTGCCGACACATACTTACGTCTGATTGAACGCACTCTAGCTAATGGTCTGGCGAGATATAGGGCCACTCTTCCGGAGATTTGAATGAGGCGTTTGCTCTTCGCTATGGCGGTTTTCGCGCTCCTACCGTGGCCTTGCCAGCCCGGGTTGGCGCAGACTGCCGGACAAAGTAAGCAGACTCAGAGCGTCATTCATAAAGCTCCGTTGGTAGATTCTTCCGGGTTCGTCGGCTCCGAAACCTGTGCGACCTGCCACGCGGACGAGTCGAAGAAGTTCGCCTCGAATCCTCATTCGAAACTTGCTTTGACCCACGGAGGCAATGGCGTGTCCTGCGAGGGCTGCCATGGTCCTGGAAAAGCGCACGTGGATGGCGGTGGCGACCCAACCAAGATATTCCGGTTCACCAAGGCCTCCGCGAAACAGATCGACGCCACATGCCTTGGTTGCCACGCGTCGGCACATCCTAACTTTGAGCGATCTCCTCATGCCAAGGCCGACGTAAGTTGCACCAGTTGCCACAGCATTCATGCCACCCATAACGCACTAACCGAGGATGTGCTCCTCAAGGCGCCCCAGCCGCAGCTCTGCTACCAGTGCCACGGCGACGTGAAGGGGATGTTCGCAATGCCCTTCCACCATCCAGTGCCCGAAGGCGCAGTCACTTGCAGCGACTGCCATGACGCACATGGCACCTTCCTGAGAAACAACTTGAAGTCCACTGTCGATCAGAACCAGATCTGCACCAAGTGCCATATCGAGACGCGTGGGCCCTTCGTCTTTGAACACGCTCCTGTTAAGGCCGAGGGGTGCACGAGTTGCCATACGCCGCATGGTTCTCAGAATGCTCGGCTGCTGGACATGCCGTCAATCAACACACTATGCAATCAGTGCCACAGCCCGGTCGCCGCCGGCACGTTTCATAGCATGGGCGCTGGATCGTCGGAGCTGACGCCCTGCACCAGCTGCCACACCTTTATCCATGGGTCCAATCTGAATTCGGCCTTCATTAAATGACGAGACCCGGACCACCTCCTGCAGCCGCATCGGCCTGCGTCACCTGGGTCGGATCCAGGGTTTTGTGTGGCGATGTTTCTAAGCGAGACTTGGTATGAAGAAAACCGGTTGGTTGTCTCGGCTCTCCACTCAACGACCCTCGTCGTACGTGGCGCATCGCATCGTCCAGGCCGCTGGAGTCGCCATCTTGTGTATGGCCACCGGCGCCGCCGCACAGACCACGACGCCGTTCATCCAACTTTCGGAGCCTATCGCGCCGATAAGCGCGCCAGACGGGTATTCGCTCTTCCAGAGCGTCGACCTGGGTGGGCACATAGTCGACACCTCAGGCAGCCAGGCCATGTACGACACCTTGGTCAATATCCAGAGCGGCCCCCGGGTGCTTGGCGAGACGTTTCAGCTACATGCGCTTCCCGGCACGCAACACACGCTGATCGATTCTCTAAGCGCCTTCAGCACTGGATTCGGGGGCGACCCGACCAACTTCGCCAAGATGGACTTCTCCAAAGGCAAGATCTATGAGTTCTCCGGAGTCTTCCGCCGCTACCGCCAATACTTTGACTACAACCTGCTGGGCAACCCGAATATTCCCTCAGGGCAGACGATCCCCATCGGGCCATCCAACGCGCCAACCGGTTCGCTTGCGTGGCCTCAGGTTGAACAATCGCCGTTCCTGTTCAATACGGTGCGTCGGATGCTGGATACCAGCGTCACTATTTTCCCGCTCGCGAAAGTGACGTTTCGGGCGGGATACTCGGAGAATCTTATGCAAGGGCCGACCCTGAGCCCCACCTATACATCCGCCGGGTTGAACGATCAGCTGCTTCAGGAGTATCAACGCAACAGCTCCGACAGCTTCTTTGGAGAGATCGACTGGAAGCCCAATCCGGGTACAAGGTTGACCTATGAAGAGCAGATCGACCACATCAAGATCAACTCTTATTTTAATCTCGCTCCAAGCGACTTTCTGGTGCAGGAAGCGAACGGAACACCGGTGGCCCCTGGCGGCTGGGACAGCCTGACCCCCTACGGCATCAGCTCCTGCAATACAGGCAGCATGGGGGGCGCATACACCAATCCGACGACCTACACCATCCTCTCGCCGGCGCAAACGCCGGGCGGCTTGCCAATCATCAATCCGGCGTGTTCTGTCGCCATCAGTTATCTGCGTTCCCAGCCGACGCGCATCCTCTATCCCACCGAGATCATCCGGTTTCAAAGCTCAAGCATCAAGAATGTCGCCATTAACGGCGATGTGCGCTACACGAATGCAAATATGAATCTGCCCAATTACTACGAGAATTTCCAAGGCCTGGACGGGACGATTCGCTCAACTACGTTTACAGGCAACGCGAACGCAAAGCGGGAGGTAATTGCAATCGACTACGGCATCGACTGGGATGTTACGCCGGCAATCCACTTGTCCGATCAGATCACATTCTCTAACGTCCAGCAGCCGGGCGTCTCCAACATCTCCGCTGGGATCACCGCAAATACGCCAGGGAACCCGAACAACACCATCAACTACGCGGGACCGCTGACTCCCGGAACTCTAAACGTTGAGGGCAGCCCCAATGGCACCCCTCTGCCTGGCTTCTTCGGTCAGAAGTTCGTGACCAATGCCGCGACGGCGACCTGGGATGGCTGGGCTCGCGGAACATTTTCGCTTACCTATCTCTATCAGACGCACATCATCGCCCAGGGTATTCCACATAACGCTCCGTTGCCGCTGGGCTCGACTACGAATGGAACCGTAACCATTAATCAAAACGGTGCTCTCTTGAATTTGGCACTGCGCCCCACCAATCAGTGGAGCATCAATGGTTCGGTCGAGGCGCTCTATGCCGACAACGCATTCACGCCGGTTGGTCTGCGGGAGACGCAGCACTACAGGATTCATACTATGTACAGGCCAAGGACTTGGGTCACTCTATCCGGCGTATATAACGACCTGGAGCAGCACAACAACACGAACAACAATCAGGCCGCCGTGGCGGCGGGCCTGGTCCACTATGCCGGACCAATCGATCATGTCGCTCACAGCCGTCTCGTGAGCGTTGCGGGAGGGCTATTCCCCAATGAGCGCTATGGGTTCGATTTCAATTATGGCTTCAGCGATGTCTATTCCTCGACCAACATCTGCTACGACGCCGCCTCCAGCGTCGCTTATCCTGGCGCCGCAACACCCAGCGGTACGGCATGCCCGGGCGCGACCGTTCGGGGAACGACCTACTACGAATTCGGCCCGGTCAAGGACTTCATCTCCGCTCCTGCGCAGTACGGTTCGGTGGCTTTCACCTTCTTCCCGATAAAATCGGTCCGCTCCAGCATTGGCTATACCATCACTTCCGTAAATGGCAGCCGGTTCTTCAACGACGCGCGCGATGTGAATGGTTCGCTTGTCTCCACGTATCAATCTCCCCAGGTGAACATCGCCTGGACCGTCCATAAAGGATGGATATGGAGCACGCAATACAATTTCTATGGCTATGGCGAGGGCGGCCCTTCCGGCGCGGCATTCTGCAGCACTTCGAACCCAACCGCGACAGTTCCTGCGGCCGTCGTTCCTTGCAACTCTCCGCTACTCGGCGGCGCGCAAACCGGCTTGACCATATCGCCGGCCGGTGAAACCGCGCCCCGGAACTTTCATTCCAATAACGTCACACTCGGAATGCACTATGAGTTTTGATCTGAGTGCTAACTGCATACAAACAAGGAGTTCAAATCATGAACACTAGACTTAGCGTCGCGTTAATCGGCGCAGCAATCGGCCTCACGGCATTGTCAACGACCCCTGTCGCGCTTGCTCAAGACTCAGGCGCAGCCACTTACAAATCGAAATGCGCTATGTGTCACGGGGCAGACGGTCTCGGAGCCACTCCAGCGGGAAAATCGATGAAGGCGATCCCCTTCAATTCTCCAGAACTAGTGAAAGCGTCGGACGCCGACTTAATCGCCGCCACCAAGAATGGAAAAGGGAAGATGCCAGCCTACTCCGGCAAGCTGACCGATCCGCAAATCACCGAAGTCATTACCTACATCCGAACGCTACAGAAATAGCAGAGGCATAGATGCCAGCCTCCACGGGTTTTAGAGAAAGCTGGCTCCGGCCTTTTTTCTTCTACGGGAACAACCGCATCAGTCTGCTCGGCGGGGCGCTCACCAGCGCCGCGGCCTTCACGCTGATTGGTTTCTGGGTTGTCGCCTTCTTCGGACACGGCGGCTCATCCAATCCCTATCTCGGCATCATTCTGGACCTGGTCCTGCCGGCCATCTTTCTCTTCGGGCTCGCCCTGATCCCTGTGGGCATTTTATGGAGAAGAAAGGACCTAAAAGCCGCCGGCCAGGTCCCGTCGATCTTCCCCGAGATTGACCTTCACGATCCGGTCTTTCGGCATGGGATCGAATTCGTTGTCCTCGCTACCTTCATCAATTTCGTGATCGTAGGCACCGCCAGCTATCGCGGAGTCGCCTACATGGACACACCGTCATTTTGCGGCACGTCCTGTCATGTGATGGCGCCGGAGTGGACGGCATACCACGTCTCCGCTCACGCCGGCGTTGCGTGCACCGATTGCCATATCGCTGCCGGTGGTGCAGGCTTCGTCAAAGCGAAGCTAAACGGCACCAAACAGCTAATGATGGTCGTGCTTCACAATTATCCGCGCCCTATTCTCGCGGGAGACAAGGTCCCCCCTGCGCAAACGACCTGCTTGAACTGCCACAACCCGGGGAACTACGTCGGCGACAAGCTTGTCGTGAGTTCGTCCTACGGCGATGACGAGAAGAATTCGATGACCCGTTCGCTCGCATTGCTGCATGTAGGCGGCCGCAACTCGTTTTCTCAATTGAGCGGAATCCACGGCGCGCATATGGGTCATATCGAATACATCGCCACAGATTCCACCCACCAGACGATTCCTTGGGTTGGAAAAACCAATGACAACGGTTCAGTGACTGAGTTTGTATCAAGCGACGCGAAGGGCCCCGTTACTGGTCAGAAACATCTCATGGATTGCATAGACTGTCACAATCGCGCTGCCCACTCCTTTGACACCCCCGAAGAGGTCCTCAATCGGGATATGGCGCTAGGTGGCCCAAGCGCATCCTTGCCCTTTGTACACAAAGAAGGGCTCGCCCTCTTGAAGGGGGTTTATCCATCGCAGGAAATCGCACGGTCGAAAATCGTCTCTGGCCTCGAGACTTTTTATCAATCCCAATATCCCGCCGTCTGGAATGGACAACGAACCCAGATCGACCAGGCGGCTGCGACGCTGGTCACAATCTATAGCAGGAATGTCTTTCCATTCATGAATGTGACTTGGGGAACGCATCCCAACAACCTAGGCCATAACGACTACCCCGGATGCTTCCGTTGCCACGATGGAAGCCACAATGCAAAGGGTGGTGCGAGCATCACCAACGACTGCTCCGTCTGCCACAATTTATTGGCAGTCGATGAGGCCGATCCTAAGCTTTTCGCCACCCTGGGAATTCAATAGCTTCGGCCACTTCGGCCACCACACGCCACCCAATAATCAGGGGAAGGCGGCCACTTACCGGGCGAGCGCCGCAACGGCATCGTCGGACTCAACAGGCTTCCACACTATGTCTCTTCGCCCGAACCGATTATGGTGAACAAAATCTTCAATGTCGCGACGCACGCGCACATATCTGTATGAAGGCTCGGCGGCATAGCCCAAGGCGCATGCAAAGCCAATTTTCATGTGTGGCGGAATATGCAGGGTCTTCTTTACATCTTCCTCAACCGCACTATCGCTGAAAACGGTAAGGACATGCATTCCGATTCCCAGGTCTTCAGCTGTGAGCCACATATTTTCCATCACGCAGCCAAGGCCCATCAGTCCCAGCGGATCTCCGTCTGATCCTGGCGCGCGCTTGTTTCCGTCATAGAGCACGACGAGCAACAGCGGTGTTTCCAATACCGAGCGACCGAGGAACGTGAGTTGTGATCTTGAATCCGATCCCGGGTTCCATGCTTCCGGATCTACCCACTGCTTCGGGAACGCGCTCGCTAGCATTCCCGTCTTCTTGATGCGCAGTTCGTCTTCAGAAGAGGAGAGTTGCTGATAATTCTCCCGAAGGAACCATTCTGACATTTGGGCCGGAATCTTCCCTATGGCTTCCAATTGTTCGGGCTCGTCGACGATCACGATCTCAAAGTTCTGCATATTGGTGGGCGTAGGGGCCCATTGTGCTGCCTGCAGGATTGCTTTGAGTTGTGGCTTCGTTATGGGCCGGCTAGAATCAAACGCGCCGCGCGAGGAATGTCTGTCTCGAATAAGTTCTGCGATTGCTGGCATTACGTTGTCCTCATTCACCGATTTCGGAGCCCGAGCGCAGTCGCGCAACCCAAAGCTCCACAGCTTGTATTCTGGGCGCGCTGTCGTCCTGATGTTGTATCCGATTGCTCAGCGCTCGATCTTACGGAATGGAACACTGAGGTTGAGTTTCGACTCGCTTCGGCCACCGGTATATAAGCCGAAGAACACTGCTCAACGTGATGGGAAAGATCCCGCCCGAGATTTCAAGAGATCAAGAAACATGAGACCCGGAGCGAAAAGTGTTGAAGACAAATTCAGTCATAGCGGAACACAAACTACCCGATGAGTCGTCGAACGGCTATTCACTTCTGGGAATTGCCGCAATAGCCTCACACCGAAAGCCCAATGGTTGAGGCAGCCACCAGAACAGTACCTTTTCTGAAGCTCTTATTGGCCGACGCTGGTTCTCTCAACCATGCGGTTGCTGTTTGCTTAAAGAATCCACGGAAGCTGATGGTACGAGGTGTGCGCAAAACTGTTCGAAGAATGGAGGGAGATTTGACACTCTTCAAGCTTCTCCGGAGCCACATGCCGCCAGATCCCAGGCAATCGACCAGAATCAGAAAATGTCTTAGACACATAGGGCGAGCGGCAGGAGCCGTGCGCGATCTCGATGTCCAGATCGACCTGGTCAAAGTAGGAAGCGGGTCTGAGCCGGACCGAGAGACGGGTGCGCCAGATGATCCTAGGAATGACGGGACTGAATCCCTTCTCAAACACCTGGAACGACGACGCGAGAAGAAGGCAGAGCATTTGGTGCATGCCTTACGCAAAACTGATCATCCTCTAGCGGTCGCGCTCAGAGGCCTAGAAGATGTCCTAGGGAATTCCCGGCTTCCTGCCGTTCCACCGAAGGAAGTGGCTACCCTCATCGAAGGTTGGTTTCGCAAGAACACTGCTGGCATCAACCATTCGATTGCATCTATGGACGAGTCGCAAAAAGGAAAGGGCGAGATTGGGAAAGCTACAACTGTGTGCGAAATTGCTGACCTCCATGCTCTTCGCAAGTACGTCAAGCTGTGTCGATACATGGTCGAAAGCCTTCCTCTAAATTCTGGGTCGATTCTCGCGTTAACGACTCAACTCAAAGCCATTCAGACGGCGGGAGGCATATGGCACGACTGGCTGTTGCTGGAAATAACCTCTAAGAAGCACTCTGGCAAAGATGTTGGCTTGACAGAGCGGTATGCCAAATCTTGCCATTACGCTCTCATAGAGTACCGGAAGCGATTAGCTGGTTTAGAGTGGCTTCGTCCTGGTGTAGTCTTGCTCCCTATGCAGCGCCGATCTTCTCCAGTTCATGACTCTCGTCATGGGCTTTAGGCCTTCCGCGCTCTCCGAAGTCAAGGACAACGCGTGACGCCACATCGCCGTGTTCGAGCCTGTCAAATACTTGATTAATCGCGGATAGCGGCTGCAGTTCTATATCTGCCCTGACCCTTCCGTCGATCGCAAAGTCGAGCGCCTCCGCCATATCCTGACGGGTTCCAACAAACGAGCCGCGAATCGTGATGCAATTTGTAACAACGTCAAAGAGCGGCACCGGAAATTCGCCCGGGGGCAGACCGACGAGGACACATGTTCCAAGCTTCCGAGTCATCCCGACACCCTGCTTGAAAGCGGTCAGGGACGGAGCGGTGATCAAGATGCCATGAGCACCTCCGCCCGTCTCTTTCTTCAAGGTCGCAGTTGGATCGCCGACCTTGGCGTTGATTACGAGGTCCGCGCCAAGCTTCTTAGCGTGGGCGAGTTTGCGGTCATCAATGTCAACAGCGCATACGAGCAACCCCATCGCCTTGGCATATTGGACAGCCAGATGGCCAAGTCCGCCAATTCCCGAGATAGCAATCCATTCTCCAGGCCGGGCGTTAGTTTCCTTGATGCCCTTATAGGTCGTGACGCCGGCACAGATTAACGGCGCAGCTTCGAGAGCGGAAAGGCCTGCGGGCACATGGGCGACGTATTTCGCATCGGCAATCAGGTACTCGGCAAAGCCGCCGTTTTGCGTATAACCGCCGAACTCTGCCTCAGGACACACCGTCTCCCAAGCCTTCAGGCAATACTCGCAATGACCACACGCGGAATAGAGCCACGGTACACCGACCCTGTCCCCTTCCTTAACCGTAAAGACACCCTTACCGGTTGCCACTACTAATCCAATAGCTTCATGCCCTGGAATGAAAGGCAGAGTTGGTTTCACCGGCCAATCGCCACGCATCGCATGGAGGTCGGTATGACACACGCCACATGCTTCTGTCTTGACCAGGATCTGACCCCTCCCCGGAGATGGAATCTCCCAATCCCGAAGCACCAATGGCTTTCCAAATTCCTCGACGACTGCGACGTTCATTTTAAGTGCCATGAAGTGTTCTTCTCTCTTCTAACTTGGTTACGCGTCGTAGAGACGCTGGGGTACTGCTAGGGGAGCAATCTCTCAAGGCCATTTCTCGCCAGACGCCCACCAGGTCAGCCGCAGATGTGAAAACGTTCTCGAGTTGTTGGTTGCTGAGAGACGGTATCGCGGTCGATACAGCCTCCAACTCCTGGCAACGGGTTGGGTTGGAGAAACCCTTCTGCCCGGACGACTCGTGGCCAAGCACCGCGCGACTAGTTCGTTTGAACACTAATGCCACCTCGAAGCCACAAATGGAGGATCAGGAGACGACCCGTCTTTCGCTGTTACGAAATGCTGTTGAGTTCCGCTCATTACAATCCCCAATCTAAGTTCGTTCCTACACGCCGATTCCATGCAGTGTCAGAAAGGCATCGAGCAAAACGCGAACATCGTGCTGGCCCTTGTAAACCGGAGGGATCGTCCGCTCCAACCCTAGCAACTTGTAGACGGCCGTCTGGGAGGACCGTATCGAATACTCTACGGTGAAGACCACATCGTCAGGCATTTCACAGAACTGTCCGATAAAGGCGAGGTTCTTAGAGCCTTGCGGCACGACTTGTGGCCGATCACCTTTGCCACGAGGCAGAAATTGGCTCGTGATAAACGGCATCATGCACGGAATGCAAGTGCAGGTGCTGAGAATCTTCGCGGCTTCGGCATCAATCTGCAGGTGGCCTAGGATCTCTGTCATGATTTCCCTCCCCGTGCAGGATGACATAGGCTTCTTCACGAAGTCTCCCGGCTTGTCGACAAATAGGCCATAACCCCAGAACACCTCAACATCCTCTGGCTGGCCGATGAAATGGGGCTGGTGGGGTAAAACAATCGACGCTAGCCAACTCGATCCAGGAAATGTGATCAACCCTCCCTCACCGGGGACATTTCCCGTAAGGTCCCTCACAATTCGGAAGAACGTCGGGTCATCAAGGGTTGTGGTGAACGACAGCCACTTCGATTGCTCAATGTGGTCACTGAAGTTGCTGGGATGGCCAAACTGCGGACGGCCATCCGCGATAGTGTCCCAAAATGCCCAGCAGTCTCCCACCGACTTGCCGTTGAGGATCGGCGCTGTATCCATCGATCCCACACTGGAAGCCTCAGTCATCGAGCCGAGTGTAACGAATACCTTATCGGACTCAGAAACATCGATGTGGCCAGCACCACTATCCTGTTCGAAGACTATGCGATCGACCGCATAGCCGCCATCGCAATCGCCAATCCTAAGATCGGTGACTTGTGTATTGACTTCAAATATGACGCCCCGCTCGACAAGCCACTTCCTTAGCGGTCGCACCATAGAGTCGTACTGGTTGTAAACCGTGCGCATAATCCCGCTAAGCGTATTGAAGCCGGAAACCATGTGAGTAAAACGCAACAAATAGCGCTTGAACTCGACGGCACTGTGCCAGGGCTGGAAAGCAAACGTGGTACACCACATGAACCAAAAATCAGTCTCGAAAAACGAAGGATTGAACTGATCGGAGATGCTGCTGCGCCCGAGCATCTCCTCCGGCTCGATCGCCAGCCGTTCTATGGTCAAAATATCTTTTTCGCTGAGACCGAACTCCGGAGCGTTGACCCTGTGCCCAGCGCGAAAAAGACGAGACTTCGACGAAGTCTTCATCGTCTCATTCCATGCGAAGATCTCCTGCGTTACCGTCGTGCTTTCGTCCAGAGTGGGGATAGACGAAAAGAGATCGAAAGTACAAAGATATTTGCTCTCGATCATCCTCCCTCCACGCATGGTGTAGCCGTCCTTCGCATTTCCGGCTGCGTCGAGACTGCCTCCCAGCTTTGCCGATTCCTCAAAGATCGTGATCCTGTGGCCTGGGATGTTTCCATCACGGATGAGAAAGGCCGCAGCAGCAAGTGAAGCAATTCCGCCTCCCACCAAGTAAAAGGGTCCCATTTCATCGTCGGTGACTGCATCGCGCATAGGTGCTCACTTCCTTCGGTCGACTACTGTAGGCGATTGGAGAGATCGGTAAAAAACCTTAAGATCTGACTTCAAGAAGCAAAGCTTTCCTCGTCGACCTCGGCTGAACGACGAGATCATTCGAAAACACACTCAGATGATCCACGGTCAAGGTCCCGATCGAGAGCCGTTCGATGCGACCTTTTAAGATGTTCAAGCGCCTCACTGTCATGACACCCACCGCGACGGCGCCGATTGCCACCGCCCCAATTGCGACAGCACCGACGGCGAGCGCTCCCACTGATACGGAGCCTACTTTCATCTTTTCGCTCGCGCTTTTCGCCTGCGTCATAGATCCTCTTCACCACGCGCTTCTGGTTCATCTTCTCCGTGGTCGCCGCCGATGTAACGCTCGCACGATCCAGACTGAGACTTGCTATGCCGGAGCATCGATTGGGACTACACAGATGAGCTTCTTGTTTACAAATTCCTGAATCCCAAGACCCGAGAGTTCACGCCCGTAGCCCGAGTTCTTAATGCCGCCGAAAGGCAGCTCTGGCGCGGTCCATGTCGGGTGATTCACAAAGACCATACCGGTCTCGATTCGACTCGCGACCCGCTTGCCTCGTTCGGTGTCCGATGTAAAAACCGAACCTCCCAGACCATACGCCGAATCATTGGCGAGGGCGATTGCTTCATCCTCATTGGCGACGCGAAAGAACAGTGCTACCGGACCAAAGAATTCCTCTGTATAGGCTGGAGTACCCTTCTCTATGTCGGTCAGGATAGAGGGTTGCATAAAAGCCCCCTTTCGGTTGATTCTTCCGCCACCAAGCAGCACCCTCGCACCCGCAGCAACTGAACGTTTTACCTGGTCGAGAAGATTCAGCAGGGCCGTTTCCGAGCAAAGCGGACCGAGCGTTGTCGAGGCGTCAGAAGGATCGCCTGATTCGAGAGTTTCAAGCTCCGCTTGAAACTTCTTGATGAAACGATCGGCGATTTCCTCCACGACAATGAATCTCTTCGCGGCAACGCAGCATTGGCCCGTATTGTTCATACGTCCCCAGACGGCCCATTTCACCGTCTTGTAGAGATCCGCGTCCTCCAGAACGATGAAGGCGTCGCTGCCGCCAAGCTCCATGGTAGATTTCTTCAGGTTCTTGCCGGCCTGAGCGGCGACGATGGAACCGGCGCGTTCGCTACCGGTCAACGCGACTCCCTTGATTCGAGGGTCATCGATTAAGCGTTCGGCCTGGTCGTTTGATAGGAAGAGATTCGTGTAGGCCCCTTCCGGCGCGCCGGCGTCCTTGAACAACGCAACAAACGCGAGAGCGCACTGCGGAACAGATGGGGCATGTTTCACCATGACGACATTCCCAGCCATCAGATTCGGTGCGACGAAACGCGCCAGCTGATAGTAAGGAAAATTCCAAGGCTCGATACCGAGAAGCACACCTATCGGACTGCTCACGAGGGTCGCTTCCCCCGAATGAGGAGAAAGTACCTGCGGCGCCAGGAATTCCTCGGCGTGTTGCGCATAGTAGTCGAGAATATCTGCGCTGAGCGCAACCTCTCCGCGGCTTTCAGCGATCAGCTTACCCATCTCTAACGTGATGAGAGCCGCGAACTTCTCCATATGGGTGCGGAGTAAATGGGCCGCTTTTGAGAGGATCGCAGCCCGATCGGCATATGTAGTCTTTTGCCACGTCGCGAAGCACTTTTGCGCCTTGGCGACCGCCTTCTCTACTTCCGCTTCGGTGTGCTCCGCAAAGTGCTTGCCCCGCTCGCCATTGTAAGGATTGATACTTTCGTAAGCCATAAACGCTCTCTTCTTGAATATTGGGGGCACGATCGGTTACGGAAAAGCACCGCTGTGGGTTAAGACAACGTGCCAAGAAACGATAGCCGGCGTCCGATTGGGTATCCGTATTGAATGTGGGCTTCATCGTTAGGCAAGTCTGAGCAATCGGACACACTCAGTATTCGGGTAGCGGGTCTAGGATCAAATCACGCCGCGCGATGCAGGACGCACGTGGATTTCGATGGCTTCCGGAATAATGAAGAGCATGAGTCAGACCATGAACGTCGCATCCAGGTAGACAGGGGAGCCACATGTCTTTGACCACTCACTATAGGGCCGCAGAACTTCACAATCTTGCCTCCCATGCTCACACAGCAGCCGCCGTCGCTCATGGTAAGGGAGACCATCGGACGGCTCATGAACTCACCCAACAAGCGCATGAGCACTCCGCGAACGCTTATAAGCATTCGCAACTACTTCTTGAGGATGCGGCCAAGCCGATCGCGGTCTAGCGCGTAGACTCTCCGTTAGTCACAACAAGACATTTCAGCACTGATGAACCACGGATCAGTCCCACACGATCAGACGATCAGACCTGTGGCCCGCTGCTAAAAAGTGTGTGGCATCCTTGTCGCAAATAGCACCGATTGTGCCGGTTTTGCCGACTCAACCCACCTGTAAAGTGCATTGTTTTCTGGAATTTGCGGCTCAAGCTATTCCAAGGCCATGGAAGATGTCAGGTTACAAACTTCGTCGAAAAACACGACCAATACACGACCGTAATACGGTCGAAACGGTCCCACATTGTCCAAACCATCCTAAATCGACGTCACCATAACGCTAATCACATCAACCACATCCGCTGATTCCAAACCATTTCGTTTCATTGCTACGAGGCCCTAAAAAGGCGGGCGGCAGAAACAAGCTCCAAGACTTATCCTTGGGTGCACGAGCGCGACGCAGGCGCTTCTACCGGCGACAGTATAAAATCTGTTTGTGAACAGGAGGAGTTCGTCCAAGTGGCGAATTCGGTGCGTTCAGGTTTCGAAATCGAAGTGCCACTAAAGGTGCCACCACGGTTTCAAACTTCTTCAAGTGGTTGATCTTGGAAGAGATAATTGGCAGACGCACCAGACTTAGGATCTGGCGGGGAAACCCGTGGGGGTTCAAGTCCCCCCTTTCGCACCAATAACTCACGGCGGCAATGAACTGCTTGCACCCGAACTCGATTCATTGGGTCAGGACACATAGATGTTGTTCTTCGACACCCACCCCGGCAAGGTCAACTCCAAGATCTGAGATGGGGACGATTCGATGCAGTTTCAGTCCTGCTTCCGAAATGAGCCCCTCCAGGGCATTGGGCGAGCGGGAAAAACAGTGCATGCCAATCTTCCATTTCAAGCGGCCTCTCAACGTCTTATCCTCCCGCCATACAGACTCAGGCTTCCAACCCTCAGTACCATCGATCACGACGTGGCAGACCGCCATGCCACCCGGTTTCATCACGCGCTTGAACTCATGGAGTGTTCTTCTCAGTACCTTGTCAGTCAGGTGCTGGAACACTGCAAAAGAGTAAATGAAGTCCACTTTTCCCTCTCCCGCTGGAATTTCTCCGTCCGCGGCGATCGCACGATACTCAATATTTCGAGCGGAATTGAGAGTCTCGGCGCATACCAGCACACCCGGCGAAATGTCGCATGCGATAACCTGCGCCACCCTTGGAGCGACTGCCTGGGCCAGAAATCCGGGACCACACCCATAGTCGAGGCAAACGAACTCGGGCTTGAGATAGTTTGAAATCAACCCATCAATGATTAGCTTTCTGGACTCCAAGTTCCGACGGTATTCGGATTCAAGGAAATCGGGATTTGCCAAATTGGCGTTGGCTTTTGTTCGGTAAAAATAATGAGGGCTAACATGCAGAAGTCTCAGTGCCACAGGACGCTTGAATCTCCGGGGAACAATTCTGAGCGACCCGGCAACCCATCTCGCGCCTAGAAAGTT
>Ga0302326_10005842_pt1 | contig 27853 bp, 23 predicted proteins | sample Palsa_T0_3_FD_202264 | JGI IMG/M metagenome (GOLD analysis project Ga0302326, IMG submission 202264) | Peat permafrost microbial communities from Stordalen Mire near Abisko, Sweden - Palsa_T0_3 | ecosystem: Environmental > Terrestrial > Soil > Palsa > Peat permafrost | place: Sweden: Abisko... | reverse complement strand
TACAGCGACCGGTCGCCTTCGAGCTGCTTGCGCAGGCCGGGGAAGCGCCGGGCGGGCAGGTGCGAGGTGTCGATCGACATCGGCTCGCCGTCGGCGAGCCGCAGCCGGTGGATACGCAGCGCCCGCCCGCCCGCGCGGATGCCGAGCAGCGTCGCGAGCTGCTCGTCCGTCGTGACGTACCCGATGTCGAGGATCTTGGTGTGCGGATGCAGGCCGTGCGCGCGCATGCCTTCGGTGTAGCTGGCGAGCTCCAGCAGCTGGGCCACCTTGGGCTTGGCCACGAAGGTGCCCTTGCCCTGCATGCGCAGCAGGCGGCCCTCGATGACGAGCTCGGCGAGCGCTTGCCGCACCGTGGTCCGCGAGGTCCCGTACGAGCGGGCCAGCTCCCGCTCCGGCGGAACCGGGCTGCCGGCGTCCAGGGCAGCGGTGAGCTCGAGCAGTTCTCGCTTCACCTGGTAGTACTTGGGCAGCCTCGGCAGGACGGCGGCGGTGGGCTCATCCGGTGCGTCGTCAGCCGGCAGCAGAGAAGCGGTCATCCGGCATCATTGCCTTAATAAAGGGTGAACGTCAACTACCATCATGGTCGCTTACCGAGGCCAGCGCGCGCGCGGCCACCGCGAAGTCAGCCTCGGTCAGGTTCGCCCGGCCGGTGAGCCGTAGGCACGCCTGCCCGGAAGGCACCGAAGGCGGCCGGAAGCATCCGGCTCGCACCCCGTGCCGGGCGCAGCTCTGCTGGGCCGCTACGGCCCGGCGGGCGTCGCCCAGGACAACGGCGAGCACGGCGGCGCCCGGCGTCGTCGTCCGCAAGCCAAGGCCGGCCGCGATCGCGGCCAGCCGGGCCGCGCTGGCCTGGGCGCGCGCGCCCCGGGCAGGCTCGGCGGCGAGCACGCGCAAGGCGGCCAGGGCCGCTCCCGCGCAGGGCGGCGCGAGCCCGGTGTCGAAGATGAAACCACGTCCGGTATCGACCAGCGTGCCGGTCACCTCCGGCGCGCCGAGGACCGCCCCGCCCTGGCCGGCCAGGGACTTGGACAAGGTGACGGTGCGGATCAGGTCGGGCTCGGCGGCGATCCCGGCCGCGGCGGCGACGCCTCGTCCGCCCGGGCCGACGACGCCGAAGGCGTGCGCCTCGTCCAGCACGAGCAGGGCGCCGTGTGACCGGGCGGCCGCGTGCAGCTCGCTGACCGGCGCCAGGGTGCCGTCGACGGAGAACACCGTGTCGCTGACCACGACGGCTGCGGGCTCGTCCCGGTCGGCCAGGGCCTGCCGCACGGCCCGCACGTCGCGGTGCGGGGTCACCGCCACCCGGGCCCGGGACAGGCGGCACGCGTCGATCAGCGAGGCATGATTGCGCTCGTCGGACACGATCAGCACCTCCGCCGGGCCGCCGAGCGCGTGCACCAGCGCGGTGATGACAGTTAGGTTGGCCAGGTAGCCGGAGGAGAACACCAGCGCGGTCTGGGCTCCGGTGAACTCGGCGAGCGCGGCCTCCAGCTCCGCGTGCAGCTCCGTCGTCCCGGTCACCAGGCGAGATCCGGTCGAGCCCGGGCCCCATTTGCGGACGGCCTCCACCGCGCCCGCCGTCAGCCGCTCATCGCCGCTCAGCCCCAGGTAGTCGTTCGACGCGAGGTCCAGCAGGTCGTGGCCGGGGCCGCGGGGCACCAGGACGCGGTGCAGGCCCGCCGCCGCGCGCCCGTCCGCGGCCTGGCGCAGCAGCTCCAGCGGGTGTGATCGATCGTCCATGGGCCAATGATCTCAGTTCCGAATGCGATGATGGTGCTGTGCCCACGCTGAACGACCTGGCCAGGAGCCATACCAGCCTCGGTGACGCCGACATCGAGTGGCTGCACTCGCTGGTGTCGGACTGGCAGCTGCTCGCCGACCTGTCCTTCGCCGACCTGATCTTGTGGGCGCCGGCCAGCGACGGTACCGGCTGGCTGGCGATCGCCCAGCTGCGCCCTACCACGGGGCCCACCTCACTGCAGGATGACGTGGTCGGCACGTTCGCCGGACCTGAGGACCAGCGGCTGCTCGATGTCGCCAGGGACGAGCGGCGGATCTGGCGTGAAAGCGACCCGGACTGGACGAACGGCGTCCCGGTCCGCGCCGAGGGCATTCCGGTGACCCGGGCGGGCCGGGTGATCGCGGTCATCGAACGATGCACCAACCTGAATTCGGCTCGCACCCCGAGCCGGCTTGAGCTCACCTACGTGCAGGGTGCCGATGACCTGGCCAGGATGGTGGCCGAGGGGAAGTTCCCGTTTCCCGGTGCCGACGCGATGCTGGTCAGGTCGCCGCGGGTAGGTGACGGGCTGCTCAGGCTGGGCAAGAACGGACGTGTCACCTACGCGAGCCCGAACGCGCAGTCGGCGTACCGCCGCCTGGGCCTGGCCGCCGACCTGGTCGGGTCCGAACTCGGCGTGATCACGGCCGGGCTGTCCGTCTCCGATGAGCCGCTGGACGAGTCGCTGATGGTGGTGGCGGCCGGCCGCGCGCCGAGCGTGGCCGAGGTCGACGGCAACGGCTCGGTGGTCCAGCTCCGGTCGATCCCGCTGGTCGTCGGCGGGAACAGGACCGGTGCCCTGATCCTGGTGCGGGACGTCACCGAGCTGCGCCGCCGCGAGCGGGAGCTGATGACCAAGGACGCCACGATCAGGGAGATCCATCACCGGGTGAAGAACAACCTGCAGACCGTGGCCGCGCTGCTGCGGCTGCAGGCCCGCAGGCTCCGCACGCCGGAGACCCGCGCCGCGCTTGACGAGGCGGTCCGCCGGGTCGGGTCGATCGCGGTGGTGCACGAGACGCTGTCCCACGCGCCAGACGAGATCGTTAACTTCGACGACATCGCGGACCGGGTGGCGATGATGGCGAGCGAGGTGTCGGCCACCGAGGTCCGGGTGATCCCCAAGCTCACCGGGTCGTTCGGCCTGGTGTCGGCCTCGATGGCAACTCCGCTAGCCATGGTCTTGACCGAGCTGCTGCAGAACGCGATGCAGCACGGATTCCCGCACCCGGCCAAGGAAGACGGACTGCTCGAGGTGGCCGCGGTGCGCGAGCCGGAGCGGCTGACGGTGACCGTGGCGGACAGCGGGGTCGGCTTGCCCGCGGATTTCGACCTGGACTCGACCACGAGCCTGGGCCTGCAGATCGTCCGCACGCTGGTGGTGAGTGAGCTCGGCGGGCGGCTGCGGATTTCGCCGCGGCCAGGCGGCGGCACCGAAGCGGTGCTCATTCTCCCGGTCAGTTATGAATCGGACCGGTGAAACGCCTGCCGGTCACACGTGCGCGCGGGCGCGGAGCCTGATCGTACGGCGCTTGAGCGCGCGCCGCTCATCCTCGCTCAGGCCGCCCCAGACGCCGGCGTCCTGCCCGGAGTCAATCGCCCAGCGCAGGCACTCTTGCATGACCGAGCATCGGCGGCACACCTGTTTGGCCTCCTCGATCTGGAGTAGCGCTGGACCGCTGTTCCCGATGGGGAAGAACAGCTCGGGGTCCACCTCACGGCAGGCGGCTTCGTGACGCCAGTCCATGATGTCCACTCCTTCTCGGCGACCGGCCGCAAGCGATTGCAAGCGATTGCAGACGGTATGCACGCCTATCTGTAGCTTGTGAAGCATTTCACTAGCTTTGTCGTACTTCCTCAACCGTCCCAAGTCTCCCAGGGACAGTCATGATGCCAGGCACAATCCGGACGGGCCGTTCCGCGACCTGATCCTGATCCGAAGGCGACGCAGGAGTCATCCGAGCAGATGACACGTGCGAGGCGCCCCCGCGCCAGGCATCACGCCAAGCCTCTCAACGCCAGTTGTCATGCGCAAGAGCCCACGGCAAACCGCTTGCAAGATTCAATGTCAGATCGATCACATTTTGCTCGCACCGCTTCACTAGGGCCCTTCGGCCTTCAGCTGGGGTCTTCAGCTCACCCTCAGGTAAGGCGCTCTTCGTCACGCTGCGACCCGAAGCGCATGCGGGACGAACTCAAATTTAATGGCTTCGATTTCACCGAGATATTCTCCGTCGACCTGAAAGGCGATCGGGCGCGACGAACGGACCGTCAGCGATTCCGCTCCGTGGACGGCCAGTACGTCGCGCGCTCTGGGCGGCCGGTGCCTGATCCACAGCATCTGCAGGACGAGGTAGGAGATGGTGGTCAGCCGGACCTGGCGCATCGCCAGCAGGTCGAGGCCCGAGTTGAAATCCGGATGCGGAACGGGAAGCACCGGACGGGTTCGGAAATAAGTCCAGGGCGCGCGGTTGGTGATGATGGTCAAGAACAGATCAGTGAGCGGCGGCTGCCCGTCGCGCTCAACGGTCAGCGTCGGGACGCGCCGGTCGGTGCCACGGAAATAATGGCGCACCATTGTCCGCAGGAACAGCGACGCGCTTTCGCGGCGCCCCGCGGCGCGCAGCCGGTCCACTTCGAGAACCACCTCGGCGTCCATGCCAAGGCCGGCGCTGAAAGTGAAATACCGGTCGCCGGCCAGCCCGAGACCAATGGTCCGGTAGGACTGCGCCGCGATTACCTCCCTGACCCTGCGTATCGCCGCGGCGGCGTCGGCCGGAAGCCCGAGCGCCTGCGCGAACACGTTGCCGCCGCCGCCGGGTATGACCGCGATCAGCGGCGGCTCCGCCCCATCTCGCCCCATGGCCCCATCTCGCCCGTCGCCCTCGTCGCCGGCCCGGCTCATGACCCCGTTGACGACCTCGTTGATGGAACCGTCGCCGCCGAGCACGATCACAAGCTCGTCGTGGGCGGCCGCGGCCAGCTCGCGGGCGTGACCGCGGTACTTGGTCCGTTCGACCCGGACGTCGACCAGCCCGGCCAGCGAGCGCACCGTCAGCTCGCAGACGGTCCGGCTCATGGAGGTGGCATTCGGGTTGACGATCAGGATGCCGCGCACCTGCCTAGGCTAGCCGCCGCCTAAGCTGGGAATCTGTGCGGCCCCGGATCTTGGATGGGTTGGTGTGAGGATATGGCGACGCGAGCAACTGATGCTCGTCCGGTAGCGCTCCGCCTGGCCGCGGCCACCCAGGCCGCCGAGGCCGTCGGCATGGCCGTGGCGGCGGTGTTCGCGGCCGTAGCCACCGCCGACGGGAAGTCCTACCAGCCGTCCAGCGGGATCGCGCTGACCGTGCTTGCCTTCGCCACGGCGGCCGGGCTGGCGGCCTTCGCGGTGGGGCTGGACCGGGCCAGGCCCTGGAGCCGTACCCCGGTGGTCATGACCCAGGTGTTCGTGATCATCGCGGGAATCACCCTGCTGGACGGTCACCGGCCCGAGTGGGGCGTGCCCGCCCTGCTGCTCGCGGTCGGCTGCCTGGCCGCGCTGTTCACCCCGGCCAGCCTGCGCGCCCTCAACCGGCCGTCCAGACCCGTCCTGCCCGCCCAAGACCCGCCGGCCCCAGGGCCACCCGCCAAGCGCCAGCCCGCCAAGACCCAGCCCTCCAAGCGCCAGCCCGCCAAGTAAGCAGCCAGCTAGGTGAGCAGCCAGCTCTCGTAAGTCCTCGGTGGTGAGGCCCTGCCTGAGCTGGGCGAGTGTCCGGGCCAGCAGCCGGGACACGTGCATCTGGGAGATGCCGAGCTCGGTGGCGATCTGGGACTGGGTCATGTTGCCGAAGAACCGCAGCAGCAGGATCTTCTTCTCCCGGGGCGGTAGCTGCTCAAGCAGGGGCTTCAGCGACTCCCGGTATTCGACGCCTTCGAGTGCCTCGTCGACCATGCCGAGCGAGTCCGAGACCGCCGGCGCGTCCTCGTCCCCCGAGTCCGGGGCGTCGAGCGAGACGGTGGAGTAGGCGTTGGCCGACTCCAGCCCCTCCAGCACCTCTTCCTCGGTCATCTGCAGATGCGCGGCGAGTTCGCTCACGGTCGGCGCGCGTCCCTCGCGCTGCGCCAGGTCCCCGATGGCCTTGGTCAGGGAGAGCTTCAGCTCCTGCAGGCGGCGCGGGACCCGGACGGCCCAGCCCTTGTCCCTGAAGTGCCGTTTGATCTCGCCCACGATGGTGGGCGTGGCGTAGGTGGAGAATTCGACCCCGCGCTCCAGGTCGAACCGGTCGATGGACTTGATCAGGCCGATCGTCGCGACCTGGGTGAGGTCGTCGAGCCACTCGCCGCGGTTCCTGAACCGCCTGGCCAGGTACTCGACCAGGGGAAGGTGGAGCTCGACCAGGTAACCCCTGATCCGCGCCCGCTCCGGATCGTCGGCCGGCAGCACCGCGAGCCGCTCGAACATCTCCCGGGCCCGGGCCCGGTCGGGTGAGCCGTGCTCGATCCGCACCGCCTCCGAGGTGGCCTGGGCCACCTCGAGCTCTTCGGTCACCTGGACCTCGAACTCGCCGCTCACCCGGACCTCGATCCGGAATGCGGCCCTGACTTCGGTATTTCGCGGTGCTTACGCAGCACGATCGAAACCTCGTCGTCGGCCCCGAGCCGCGAGTCCACCGTGCCAGCCAGGGCGGAGAGCACGGTCCAGGCAAAGGTGTCCCGGGCGGGAATCCGGGGCTCGGCGGCGGTCACCGATACGGTGATCGCCATCTCGTCCGCGCCGAGGTCGAAGGCGCATTCCAGGTTGGTACCCGGTATGGCCTGGGCAAGCAGCATCGCGCACGCCTCATCGACCGCGATGCGCAGGTCCTCGATCTCGTCGAGGGTAAAGTCAAGCCTCGCCGCCAGGCCCGCGGTCGCGGTCCGCAGCACGGAGAGGTAGGCACCCTCGGCGGGCATGCAGACCTTTACGTGGTCCGGCGCCTGGCGATCCGCTTGGTCCGGATCCCGTTGACCAGGCACGGACCCGTATTCGGCCGTCGCGGCGGTGTCTTCGGTCACGTCTCTCCTCCGGGCAGGTTTACTGGTCGCCGCCCACAGCAGCAACTTACCGCCCGCCGGGCATGACGAGAAACGTGCCGCGCCGTCTGCGTACCCCTACCCTCGGTAAAACCGCAGCTCAGCTTGGCCGCCGACGCGGAAGGTAGGAAAAACCGAAAACCGCGAAAGCCGGGAAGCCGGCGGAAAGGCAGTAAAGCCGTAACCCGGGCTTCATCCGGCCGGAACTAAGACCCCAGGAAAAACCGTGAAACCCGGGTCTGGCGGGGCGCTAACCCCACCGAACCCGGGTTTCATCAGGCAAGGGCTAAGCGGGCCAGGCGGCCGGCTCATGCCCGGCGACTTAGGCCTGCTTGGTCTCCCAGAAGATCTTGCTGATCTCCTCGATCTTGGCCAGCAGCTCCTCCGCCACGGCCGGGTCGACGCTGGATTTGGTCCCGCCGCCACCGCCGGCCAGCTTGGTGGCCTCGTTGAACAGCTGGTTCAGCTGCGGGTACTTCTCGAAGTGCGGCGGCTTGAAGTAGTCGGTCCACAGCACCCACAGGTGGTGCTTGACCAGCTCCGAGCGCTGTTCCTTGATCAGGATGGCGCGGGTCCGGAACTCCGGATCCGTGTTCTGGGCGTACTTTTCCGCGATGGCCTTCACGGATTCCGCCTCGATCCTGGCCTGCGCCGGGTCATAGACTCCGCAGGGCAGGTCGCAGTGGGCATGGGCGATGGCCTTCGGCTCGAGCAGGCGTGTGAGCAGCCTCATCGATTCCCTTTCTCCGACTCGTGAACTTTGCAGACCCGACACTACCCCGCTCGCCTGGGATGACACCGGGAGGGATGGATGCACTGGCCCTTTCTTCGGGTCACGGTCGCCGAACGGTCCATGGAACCTGCCCTGCGCCCCGGTGACTGGCTGCTCGTCCGGCGCACCCGCCGGGTCCGTCCGGGTCAGATCGTGCTCGCCCGCCACCCGGGCCAGCCCGGCATGCTCATCGTCAAGCGCGCCGCCCGTCGCGTCCCCGGCGGCTGGTGGCTGGAGTCCGACAACCCCGGCGCCGGCGCCGTGGACAGCCGCCGCTTCGGCCCGGTGCCGGTCGTCGAGGGCCGCGTCCTGTTCCGCTACTGGCGCCCCGGTCCCGGCTGAGGCCGGTTCCCAGCGACGGCTCCGCGCCCTTATTTTGACGGAACGGGGCGTGCCGCTTCACCCCGGCCAGCTTCCAGCAAAAACCCGGGTGGCCCCGCGATAGAGGCCGATCATCGACATAACTGAGAAGTATTAACTTGGCTTCGTTTTGATAACGCAGGTCACAGCCCAGTTTGCTAACCTAAGGAGGTTTCCTGGGCTCTCTGCCCGGCATCACGCATGGATGTCCCCGGAATAACTTGATGTAACGATCGGCGGCGCGAAACGGGGAAACGTTGTCGCGATTCATGCACCGGTCCGAACAGTAGGGTCTGGTGCCTGTGGTGCTGGTGTCGATGAACACGCCCTGGCAGTCCGCCGCCTGGCAGACGCCGAACCGCTCGATGCCGACGTCGGTGAGCCGGACGGCGAGGCCCATCACGGCCCCGGCGGCGTACTTGTCCGAGACCGAGCCGCTCTCGGTGTAGTGCACGTGCCACGGCTGATCGTCGTGCCCGGATAGCTGCGGGTGGACCGGGTGCTGGATGAGCAGCACGTTCAGCCGGGCGGCGGCGTCCTCGCCGTCGCCGTCGGCACACGCGACGAAGAAAGCGCGGAACTCCGCGCGAAGATCCCGCAGCTCCTCAAGGTCGTTGCGGGTCACGCCGGAGTTGAGGTGCTGTCGGTCGGCGACCAGGTTGCGCAACCCTTCCAGGTTGGTGAGCCGGTCACCGTCTTGGCCCTCAGCGCCCGCCGTGTTCACGAGCCGTACCGCGAGTTCAGCGTAGGAGTTGAGATCCACTCCCGTTCCCTAGCTGTTCCTCCCCGATGGCAGGGAGGTTAGTTATGTAATGGCGGGTTAACGGTATCGAGTATTGCACCATCGGCACGGCCGACGCCAGCAGCGCGCCGACGATCCGCGGCAGAATGATTACCCGCGCCACCCCCGCCTTCATCGCGGCTCCGCGCACTCCAGTGGATAAACCTGACGGCCGATCCCGTCATTTGTCGTGCCTCTCCATGACCAGCAAGCGCGCCCCCAATGTCTCCGGAATCAGTTTCCGCCCTCCGGCCCCCCTGCCCTCCGGCAGCCGGTCCCGTCCTCGGCTCCTTCCCGTTCCGCGCATCCTTCCCCCGCCTCCGCTCGCCGGTCGCGGCATCGAGGTTCTGTAGGGTGTGGATCATGTTTGCTGCGACTGCGGTGCGTATCGACGCGGAAGATCCGCTGGCCGGCCTCGAGCTCGGTGAGCGACCGGACCCGGTGGCGCCCGACGGGTGGACGACGGTAGCGGTGCGGGCGGCCGCGCTGAACCACCATGATGTCTGGACCCTGCGTGGGGTGGGTATCTCGGCGGAGCGGCTGCCGATCGTGCTCGGCTGTGACGCGGCCGGGATCGACGCGGACGGCAACGAAGTCGTCGTGCATTCGGTGATAGCCGACCTTGATGCGGGCGGCGGTGACGAGACCCTCGATCCGCGCCGGTCACTGCTGTCGGAACGCTATGACGGCGCCTTCGCCGAACAGGTCTGCGTGCCGCGCCGCAACCTGGTGCCGAAGCCATCCGCGCTGTCGTTCGAGCAGGCGGCCTGTCTGCCGACGGCTTACCTGACCGCGTACAAGATGCTGTTCGACAAGTCTGGCGTCCAGCCCGGCGCGACGGTGCTCGTGCAGGGCGCGGGCGGCGGGGTGGCGACCGCGCTGATCGTGCTGGGCCGCGCGGCTGGTTACCGGATCTGGGCGACGAGCCGGACCGAGGCCAAGCGTGACCGGGCCCTCGAACTCGGTGCCGATCAGGTATTCGCGGCCGGAGCCAGGCTGCCGGAGCGAGTCGACGTGGTGATGGAGACCGTGGGCCAGGCCACCTGGGCGCATTCCGTCCGGTCGCTCAAGCCCGGCGGCCGGATCGTTATTTCCGGTGCGACCAGCGGCGATGCACCGCCGGCCGAACTCACGAGGGTCTTCTTCACGCAGCTGTCCGTGGTCGGGTCCACGATGGGCTCCCGTGATCAGCTGGGCCGCCTGGCCAGGTTCTGCGAACAGACCGGCGCGCGCCCGGCGATCGACCGGGTGCTGCCGCTGGCGCAGGCCCGCGACGGCTTCGCGGCCATGATCGCGGGCGACCTCTTCGGCAAGATCGTCTTCACCATCTAGCCGGTCGCCCTTGAGCCGCCCTAGCCCGCCGCCCTAGCCCGCCCGCCGCCCTTAAGCGGCCTAACCCGTCGACCTTTAGTCGGCGCGCCTCAGCCTTGCTCAGGGTGCTCTTGTGACGGCTGGTCCGGCGCGTCGGGACTTGGGGTGGGGGCGGAGGCGGGGGCCTCGTGCGGCGACCCGAAGATCTCGCTCTTGATTCGCTCGAGCGCTTCTTCCAGGATCGTCCTCAGGTCAGTGATCACGTTCTCACCGGCCGAAGATGACTGCATGGCCATTTTCCTCAGGTCGGCGGTGAACTGGACGGCCAGCCGTTCCAGGTCGCGGAAGGTCCCGAAGTCGATCGCTTCGCCCCAGCCGTGCCTACCCCGGGTACGCGACCAGTCTTCCCAGCTGCGGCGCCCGGGCCAGTCCGTCCAGCCCGACCGCCCCGGTGATCCTGGCGGCGTGTCCCAGTCCTGCTCGCCTGGACCGAACCGTGCGCCCGCTGCTTCCTCGTGCAGCCGCCGCGCCTGCTCGTGCACCCGCTGAGCGCCCTCGGAGCCCGCATCCTGGCCGCCGGATCGCCATCCTTGCTCCTTCGCGTCCTCACGGGCTCGCCGCGCCTGCTCGCGCGCCTGGTCCCGGGCCTGCCTGACCTGCTCCCGCACTTCGTCGCGGATCCGCCTGGCCTGGTCGCGCGCGTCCTCCTTGGCCTGCCTGGCCGTCTCGCGCCCGTCTTTCCCGGCTTGTCCGGCCTGCTCGCGTGCCTGCCTGGCCTGGTCGAGAACATCGGCGGCCGCGTCCTTGCTCGCCCGGCGGGACTCACGGGCCGCGAACGTCAGTTCCTCGCGCAGACTGCGTACGGTCTGCCGGACGTCCTCCCTGACCTCGCGGACGATGTCGCTGACCGAGGCGGACAGTTCTTCTTCGAGCTCGTCGAGCTCGTCGCTCCGGCTGCGGAGCTCTTCCCGGCCGGCCTCGGTGATCCGGTAGACCTTGCGGCCGTCTACCTCGTCGTGAGTGACCAGGCCTTCTTCCTCGAGCCGGGCCAGCCGGGGGTAAATCGTGCCTGGTGAGGGCGAGTACACGCCCATGAACCGGTCGCGCAGCAGCCGGATGACCTCGTAGCCGTGCCTAGGCTCCTCGTCCAGCAGCCTGAGCAGGTACAGCCGGAGGCTGCCGTGGCGGAATACCGGACTCAACTGGTTTCGCCTTCCATCTCATTCTCATTATCAGGCCGGTCGTGGTGCGGCGCCGTTCCGCGCTCGCCGCGTCTGAGCAGCATGACCCGGCCCGACATCGTGGTCACGGAAACGTGACCAGAGCCGGCGCCAAGGTTACCGCTAACCCTACGAGAGGCCGGTGCCGATGACCTGCTCAGCTCCGCGAATTCGCTGCGTACGTCGCCCGACAGGGAGTGCAGGTTCACCTGGGCGTCGGCCTCGGCCGGGAGCCTGAGCGTCACTTCGCCCGACACCGTGGTGACCTGCATGCCGCCGAGCGGATCGAGGTCGATGTCCGCCGTCACGTCACCGCTCACCCCGTTCGCGTCCAGCCGTTCCAGCCAGCCGTCGGCCAGCGTGAGGTCGCCGGACACAGTGTTGAAGTTCAGCTTGCCATTGATCCCCTGCGCCTCAAGCGCCCCGGACAAGGTGTTGGCGTCGACGTCGCCGGTCACTCCATCCAGCGTGATCCCGCCGGAGACGCTCTTGACCGATGCTCTCGCGCTCATACCCGACATCACCGCGGTCGCGCTGACCACGCCGACCTGGGTCTGGCATTTCCGGGGTACGGTAACGGTCACCGTGGCTGAATGCCGATGCGGTCGCAGCCACTTCAGCAGTCCCTCCCAGGTGAGGTTCTCGTGGCTGATGGTCAGCAGGCCGTCCTCGTAGGTCACGTTGAGCGGTTCGCCCGAGATGTCCGCTACGTCCAGCGAGGGCCTTCCGTCCGTGGCGAGCACGGCCACCGACCCGGCGATGAGCCTGACCCGGAGCCCGCTCACATCGTCAAAATTCAGGCTCGTCGGAGCCTCAATGGTCCACTGCGTCATCCCACCCGTCCTTCCCGTCTGGTCGCCCGTCATACCTAAACGATATATCTCATCCCCTCAAAGTCAAGACATATCGCGAGCGCGGGCGAGGGGCGGAGGCGCGTCCCCCACGCATCACGGATCACTTGGGTTGGCGCTGGGACCAGGGCCGTTCGGAAAGGGTTCTTAAAGGTCTTCTTCGTCGTCGAGCCGGGCTAGCCAGGTGGCCAGCCGGTCGACGGCGACGTCGAAATCGGGGTTGAGGTTCACGAAATCGCGGAGCCGCTCGGCGAGCCAGGCCACGGCGACCTGCTCGTCGCCGCGCCGCTCTTCAAGTTCCTCGATGCCGCGGTCGGTGAAGTACATCAGGCCGAGGGGATCGCGGTCTCGATGATCTCCCGGTGCGTGCTGGCGTGCTTGGCCGCCGAGCCGGCCGCGGGCGCCGAGCTCGCGGGCAGGGAGATCGCGCCGACCTCGCGGCCGAGTACCCGCGGGAGCTTCAGTGCCATGGTGGGCCAGGCCCCCATGTTGGCCGGCTCCTCCTGCACCCAGGTGACCGATTCAGCGTTCGGGTAGCGGGCCAGTTCGGTGCATAGCTCCGAGACCGGCAGCGGGTACAGGCGCTCGACCCGGGCGATGGCCGTCTCGCCGCCACGGCCCGATTCTTCCTGGACCGCCCGGCGGCGCGCGGCCAGATCGTAGTAGATCTTGCCCGTGCACAGCAGCACCCGGCGGACGCCGGCGTCGTCGCCGGAAGCCGCCGATCCGATCAGCGGCTGGAACGACCCGCTGGTGAAGTCGCTGACGGCCGAGGTGGCCGCCTTCAGCCGGAGCATCGACTTCGGGGTGAACACGATGAGCGGCTTGTGCCGGCCGGACAGGCCCTGCCAGCGCAGCAGGTGGAAGTAGTTGCCCGGCGTGGTCGGCATGGCCACGGTCATGTTGTCCTGCGCGCACAGCGAGAGGAACCGCTCGACCCGCGCGGAGGAGTGGTCGGGTCCCTGCCCGTCGTACCCGTGCGGCAGCAGCAGCACGACGCCGGAACGCTGACCCCACTTCTGCTCACCGGAGCTGATGAACTCGTCGATGATCGTCTGCGCGCCGTTCAGGAAGTCGCCGAACTGCGCTTCCCAGCAGACCAGGGCGTCGGGGCGGGCGACGGAGTAGCCGTATTCGAAGCCCATCGCGGCGAACTCGGACAGCAGCGAGTCGTGCACGAAGAACTTCGCGGCGCCGGAATCGAGCTGCTTCAGCGGCGTGTACTCTGCGCCGGTGTGCCGGTCGACCAGCACCGCGTGCCGCTGCCCGAACGTGCCGCGCCGGCTGTCCTGGCCGACCAGCCGCACCGGGTGACCGTCCAGGACCATCGCGCCGAACGCCAGCAGTTCGCCGGTCGCCCAGTCGATGGCGTCCTCTTCGCGCATGGCGGCCCGCTTGTCGAGCAGCGGCTTCAGCCGCGGGTGCGGGGTGAAGTCGCCCGGCAGGTTGACCTGGGTGTCGATGATCCGCTTGACCACCTCGGCGGTGACCGCGGTCGGCACCGCCTCGTGGTTGACCGGGCGGTCTTCCGGCTCGGGCTTGAGCACCGTGCCGGGTTCGACCGGGCGGTTGGCCGCGTCCCTGGTCTCGGTGAAGACCCGCTCGAGCTGCTGCTGGTAGTCTCGCAGCGCCGCCTCGGCCTCCTCCATGGTGATGTCGCCGCGGGCGATCAGCGACTCGGTGTACACCTTCCTGGTGGACCGCTTGGCCTCGACCAGGTCGTACATGAGCGGCTGGGTGAACGACGGGTTGTCGGTCTCGTTGTGCCCGCGCTTGCGGTAGCACACCATGTCGATGACCACGTCTTTCTTGAACGCCTGCCGGTAGGCGAAGGCCATCCGCGCGATCCGCACGACGGCCTCGGGGTCGTCGCCGTTGACGTGGAAGATCGGCGCCTGGATCATCCGGGCGACGTCGGTCGCGTACACGCTGGACCGCGAGTACTGCGGGGCGGTGGTGAAGCCGACCTGGTTGTTCACGATGACGTGCACGGTGCCGCCGGTCCGGTACCCGCGCAGCAGCGACAGGTTCAGCGTCTCGGCGACCACGCCCTGCCCGGCGAACGCGGCGTCGCCGTGGATGAGCAGCGGCAGCACGGTGAAGCCAGGCTCGCCCTTGTCGATGACGTCCTGCCTGGCCCGGACCACGCCCTCGAGCACCGGGTCGACCGCCTCCAGGTGGCTCGGGTTGGCCACCAGCGAGGTCTTTATCTCCCGGCCACCCGGGGCGTGGAAGGTTCCCTCCGCGCCGAGGTGGTACTTGACGTCGCCGGACCCCTGTGCGCTGCTCGGGTCCAGGTTGCCCTCGAACTCCTTGAAGATCTGCGCGTAGGACTTGCCGACGATGTTGGCCAGCACGTTCAGCCGGCCGCGGTGGGCCATGCCCATGACGGCCTCGTCCAGGCCCGCCTGGGCCGCCTCGGCCAGCACCGCGTCCAGGAGGGGGATGAGGGACTCGGCGCCTTCGAGGGAGAACCTGCGCTGGCCGACGAACTTGGTCTGCAGGAACATCTCGAACGCCTCGGCCACGTTGAGCCGGGACAGGATGCGGATCTGCTCATCGTGTTCGGCCCGGGCGTGCGGAACCTCGATCCGGTCCTGCAGCCAGTGGCGTTCTTCCGGATCCTGGATGTGCATGTACTCGGTGCCGACCGTGCGGCAGTACGAGTCACGCAGCACGCCGAGGATGTCCCGCAGCTTCATCCGGTTCTTGCCGCCGAAGCCGCCGGTGGGGAAGTCGCGCTCCAGGTCCCACAGCGTCAGCCCGTGCAGGTTGATGTCCAGGTCGGGGTGCTTGTGCTGGCTGACGTCGAGCGGGTTGGTGTCGGCCATCAGGTGGCCGCGGACCCGGTAGGCGTGGATCAGCTCCTGCACCCGGGCGGACCTGGCCACGTCATCCTCGTGCCCCGACGGGAAGTCCTTGACCCAGCGCACCGGCTCGTACGGGATGCGCAGCGCGGCGAAGATGTCGTCGTAGAAGCCGTCCGCGCCGAGCAGCAGCGCGTGGATCCGCTGCAGGAACTCCCCGGACTGCGCGCCCTGGATGATCCGGTGGTCGTAGGTGGACGTAAGCGTGACCGACTTGCTGATCGCCAGCCTGGCCAGGGTCTCCTCCGAGGCTCCCTGGTAAGCGGCCGGGTACTCCATGGCCCCGATGCCGATGATGCAGCCCTGGCCCGGCATCAGCCTGGGCACCGAGTGGACGGTGCCGATCGTGCCCGGGTTGGTGATCGTCGCCGTGGTGCCGGTGAAGTCGCTGACCGCGAGCTTGCCCGAGCGCGCCCGGCGCACGACGTCCTCGTACGCCGTCCAGAGCTGGCGGAAATCCATCTCCTCCGCGGCCTTGATGTTCGGCACCAGGAGCTGCCGGCCGCCGTCGGCGCTGTGGACGTCGATGGCCAGGCCCAGGTTGACGTGGTCGGGCTTGGCGATCGCGGGCTTGCCGTTTTCCTCGGTGTAGGCGTCGTTCATCTCCGGCATGTCGGCCAGCGCCGCCAGCACCGCGTAGGCGATCAGGTGCGTGAACGACACCTTGCCGCCTCGCCCGCGGCGCAGGTGGTTGTTAATGACGATCCTGTTGTCCACCAGCAGCTTGGCCGGCACCGCGCGGACGCTGGTGGCCGTGGGTACTCCGAGGCTGGCTGTCATGTTGGTGACGGTGCGGGCCGCGGCGCCGCGCAGCCTGCTGACCTCGGTCCCTTCGGGTGGGCTCGGGGGAGAAAGCAGAGCTGGGCTCGGGGGAGAGGGCACAGTTGAGCCCGGGGGAGAAGACGGGGCCTGGCTCGGGGGAGCGGACGCAGCAGCCGGAGAAGCTTGCGGGGCTGGTGTGGTCCGCGGGGCTGCTGCGGCTTGCGAAGCTGGGGCGGCCTGAGGGGCTGGTGGGGCCTGGGGAGCCTGGCGGGCTTGAGGTGCCTGGGAGTCGCGGGGTCCGGGTGCCGACGGCGGAGCCTCGGCGGGCTGAACGGTCCCTGGTCCAGCCGCTGTGCTCGCGGGCGTGGCCGTGCCCGCGGCGAGCTTGAGGACCGGCTGGGGGCCGGTCCCGTTGCTCAGCGCCGGCTGATAGTCGGCGAAGAAGCTCCACCAGGCCCGGTCAACGGAACCGGGGTCAGCGAGGTACCGCTGATAGAGTTCTTCCACGAGCCATTCGTTAGCGCCGAAGTCCGCTTGGTTCGCGCCGGGGTCGTGTCCGGCTCCCTGGCGTGATGCGCTGGCTGACTGGCGGCTTGGCCCAGATCCTTGTGACGCTTCGGGCTCGCGGACCTCCGCGCTACCCTGCGATGACCCAGAAGACACGGCGGACATCGTCCCCTGAAACCCTCTTCCGAAGATATGAATCGGTATTTTGGCTTGACCTACCCAGGCTACCCGCCGCCATCGGGGACAAGGCCTGAAGCGTGAGGGGCACCCCGCCGGGCGCCTGTGGCCTGAGTCACTCCCCGCCCGTCTGTGCCCACTCCCGGCAACCGCGTGCACCGAAGTCCCGGTCACGCCGGGGTGCCGGCCGGTACGATCGCCGGGAAGGGCATATGGACTATCAGGGGTTATGTAGCTCCTTTCTGCACTCCTAAGACGGCAAGGCACAGGTGACCAGGGATCCGGCCGGTAGTCCCGAAGCTGGCGATGCGTGGGGTCCGCTAGGTTCCCCGCGTCCCCGGCGACACCGGGCCGGCCGCGGGACGTTCCCGCGTGTCCCCGGCCCCGACCCGAGAGACCCCGACCCGGGCGCCTACCGTCGGAGTGCTCACGGCCCGATCTCCCCGGATCCCCGGGCCACGGGCCCGGAGCTCGCGGCATCGCGGTTCCCGCTCGGGCTTCCCCCGCCGCCCGGCGAGGCGGGCAGTGTCCCCGGGTACGAATTCGAGGGCCGGCGCTCGTCACCAGGCTGGGCCAACAGCCCGCCACCAGGCTGGGAGAACAGTTCGCGGCCAGGCCGGGAGAAGCGGCCAGGCCGGGAGAACAGGCGGGTTGACCCGGGCGAGGCGGGTCCGGCCAGAAGCCTGGCCGAACCGGAACGCCGGCCGAGGAAGCGGCCCCAGACGCGGCGTGACGAGGCGGACGGCGAGACGAGGCGCTTCAGGTACACCGCAACGGTGGGCCAGCCGCCGTCCGGCCCGCCGCAAGCGTGGCCCGATGACGGCGAGGGCGCTGTGCCAGGCACTGAACGCGCCGTGCCTGCCATGCCCGGCTTCGAGTTCGACGGTCGTGCCCTGGACGCCGGGCTGCTCGGCTCGGATCCGTTCAACCCGGATCCGTACGGCATCCCGCTGTTCGACGGCACCCCCCTAGCCGCGGACCGCGCGGCCGGCGGCCTGTGGGATGACGAATTCGCCCCGGCCCGCAGCCGCTCCGGCTCGCCGGGCGAGGTCCGCCCGAACCTGGCTGACCTTTATAGAGCCCGTTTCTCCGAAGCGGATCCAGACGGAGCCGCCCCGGCCCGGGCGCCCCGCCGCCAGGCCGGCTCTGCCGCGACGCGGGCAAACCGCGGCAACCGCGGAAAAGAGGAACGCGCAGACCCCGCAGAACCGGCCGGAGCCGAGTGGACGAGGCTGCTTCGTTCGCTGCTGCCCCAGCCAGCCAAGCCCAACTGGTCCAGGCAATTCCTCTCCGAGCTGCATTTCCGTGGCTGGGTGACGAGGGCCGCGATCCCGATCCTCGCCATGATCGTCTTCGGCGTGGCCGTGGTGGTCATCGTGGGCGCGAACGGCGGCGACGCGGGCCCGGCGCCCGCGACCGCGCTGGGGTTCCCGCCTGCCACCCTGGCCGGCCAGGAGTTCACCGCCGCGGCCACCGGCCGGGGCATCAGCCAGACCCTGGGCCAGGTGGCCAGCGACGGGGCCGAGATCGTGGCGGTCGGGTCGCAGAGCGGGGCGCGCATCGGCCGGGCTCAGTTCTTCGTATCGCAGAACGACGGGCGTTCCTGGGCCATGGGATCGGTGCAGGCCGCGGACGGGGGAGAGCCTCCGCCCGGTCACGCGGCCCGTTACGTGGCCGGCGGCCAGGGGGCGTGGGTCGCGGTCGGCCCCGGCTCGATCTGGACGAGCCCCGACGGCCGGACCTGGACGCTGACGCCGTCGGCCGGGCTGCCGTTGCAGCCCGGGGACCAGATCAGCGTGCTGCGCCGGACGGCCACCGGCTTCATCGCCGTCGGTACCAACATCCCCGGTGGCGACCAGGCGAAATCCAGCCCGGTCGTCTTCGTTTCCGGCAACGGGATCAGCTGGCAGCGGCTCGACGCGAGCCAGCTCCGGCTCCCCGCGGGCACCGGCCGCGTAGAGAACATCAAGTACGCGGCCACCGAAGGCTCCCTGATCCTGATCGCCGGTGACGTGACCACCACCACGACCGTCACGGCCAAGACCAAGGGCAAGGGCAACGCCATCCGGACGGTGGCCAGCCAGACCAGCGGCGCCTGGCTGAGCCGCGACGGCGGCTCGACCTGGGTGCCGGCCGTCTCGCCCGATGCGGCGCCGCCCGGGCACGGCGCGCAGCCCCTGATCGCGGGCGTGGCCACGGTCAAGGGCGGATTCGTCCTGCTCAGGCCGACCGCAGGCGCGCGGCCTGGCCTGGACGTCTACGATTCACCGAACGGCACGGCCTGGACGTTCCAGGCCACCCTGAACACGCCCGCGGGGCTGGTCGCCGGCCCGGCGGACGGCGGTCCTTCCGGTGCTGTGGTCACCGGGCAGGCGGGCCGGACCCTGACCGCCTTCGTGTCCGCGGACGGCCTTTCCTGGCGGCAGACCCAGGCCTTCGGCGCTGCCGCCGTCGAATCGGTGTCGGGTGTGGCCATGGCGGGCGGCGGTGCCGTGGTCACCGCGACGACGGCCGGCCCGCAGAGCCGCCAGCCGGCCATCACCATGGTGACCGCGGGCGCTCCCGCCCGCCAGGTCGACGTGGCGAAGATCCCCGGCGCCTTCGATCCGCAGCTCGCCGTCAACGGCATCGCCGCGGACAACGGCACCCAGGTCGCGGTGGGCAGCGCCAACGGCTACCCGGCCGCCTGGACCTCCGCCGACGGCGGCAGTTCGTGGACCCCCGCCACCGGCGTCACCCAGGCGGTCTTCGGCCGGCCAGGGGTGCAGCAGCTGACCGGCGTGACGCACGGCACCGCCGGGTGGCTCGCGGTCGGCGGCGTCACCGCGGGCGCCGCCCAGCATCCGGTCGTCCTTTCCTCGGCTGCTGGCAGCAGCTGGCAAGCCGCCGACGGCGAGGCCGCGTTCGGCGGGCCGGGACTGGTCACCGAGCAGGCCGCGGCCGGCCCCGATGGCTATGTCATCGTCGGTTACCAGGACGTCGAGGCGGCCGGGGCCGGCCGGACCAGCTCCAACCGCACGATCGCGGCGGCCTGGTGGTCCGCGGGCCTGACCGGCTGGGAGCGTGCCGGAGACGCGGCCGTGGGCGCCCTCGAGGGGAGCGCGGGGTCGGGGACCGGCAAGCAGATGCTGGCCGTGGCGGCCCGCTCCGGCGGTTTCGTCGCGGTCGGCTCGGACGCCAGCCAGGCCGCGGCCTGGATCTCACCGGACGGACGGACCTGGCGCCAGGCCGACCTGCCCGTTCCGGTCGGCTCGGCCAGCGCCGTGTTGCAGCACGTCGCCAGCAGCGGCCGGACCATGGTGGCCGTGGGTACCGCGGTCACGACCACCGGCCAGCGGCTGCCGTTCGCGGCGAGCTCGTCGAATGGCGGCGCCACCTGGACCGAAGCCGCGCTGCCGGTACCCGCCGGGGTGGCCTCGGTCACGGCGCTGGCCGCGGCCGGCGGCGGCTTCACCGCGACTGGGACGTTCGGCCGCACCCCCGGCCACCAGGACGTGGTGGTGTGGACGTCGGCGAACGGCTCGGCCTGGGCGGCGGCCACGCCGACCGGGCAGGGCCTGACCGGCCCCGGCATCCAGGTGATCACCGGCCTGGCCCTGTCGGGCAGCACGCTGACCGGCGTCGGCTACACCGCCTGGCCGACCGGCGAGGAACCCGTCTTCTGGCAGTCACCGGTTCGCTAAGGCTCCGGTTCGCTAAAGCCCCAGCCTCTCAGCTCTCCTGCACGACGACGGGTTTGCCGAACACGTCATCCCGGCGGTTGTCCAGGCTCGGCAGGCTAGCCCGGACGGTCCCGATCTCCTCGACCTCGACCTCGGCGACCGTGACCCCGGGTCCCGGCCCGAGATCGGCCCGGACCACCCCGAGCGGGTCGACCAGCATGCTGCGCCCGACCCCGGTCGCGGCCCGGGTGAACGGCTCGTCCAGGTCGGGTACCTGCCCGACGGCGGCGACCCACACGGTGTTCTCGATGGCGCGCGCTCGCACCAGCGTGACCCAGTGGTCCTCCTTGAACAGCCCCGCGGCCCAGGCGGCGGGCAGCACGATGAGCGAGGCCCCGGACGCCGCCAGCGCCCGCGAGAGCTCGCCGAACCGCACGTCGTAGCAGATCTCCAGCCCGGTGCGCACGCCGGCCAGCGTGCAGATGACCGGAGCGGACCCCGGCGCGACGTGGTCCGATTCCCGCTGCCCGTACGCGTCGAACAGGTGCAGTTTCCGGTAGGAGGCGACCAGCTGGCCGGCCCCGTCGTAGGCGACGGCGGTGTTGTAGACCCGGCCGTCCGGGCCAGGTTCGAAGACCCCGGCGACCAGCGCGACCCCGGTTTCGGCGGCCGCCGCCGCGAGCCCGGAGCAGAACGGGCCATCCAGCGGCTCGGCGGCCGCACGCAGGTCCGAGCCGAACCTGATCTGGGTCGCCTCCGGGAACACCGCGAGGTCGGCACCGGAGTCCGCGGCCTGCTCAAGAGCGGTCCGGACCCGTCCGGAGTTGACGTCCGGCCGTGAGCTGACCGGGATCTGGCACAACGCGAGGCGCATATATGCAGCCTAACCGGCCACAGCATGATCTCATGGTCCGGTGAGCCGACCTCTTCTGAACCGGCGCCTGGCCGGCCTCGGGACCACGATCTTCGCCGAGATGTCCGCGCGCGCGGTCGCGACCGGATCGATCAACCTAGGGCAGGGCTTCCCCGACCAGGACGGCCCGGTCAAGATCGCCCAGATCGCGGCGGACGCCATCCTGGCCGGCCGCGGCAACCAGTACCCGCCCGGCCCGGGCATTCCCGAGTTGCGCCAGGCGATCGCCGCCCACGCCGCGCACTTCTACGGCCTGCGCTACGACCCGGCCGACGAGATCCTGGTCACGGCCGGTGCCACCGAGGCCGTCGCCGCCGCGATGCTCGCGCTGGTCGAGCCGGGTGACGAGGTGATCGCGTTCGAGCCCTACTACGACTCCTACGCCGCGAACATCGCCATGGCCGGCGGCGTCCGGGTCCCGGTCACGCTGCGCCCGCCGGACTTCCGCCCGAACCCAGCCGAGCTAGCCAACGCCATCACCGAACGCACCAGGCTCATCCTCCTCAACACCCCGCACAACCCCACCGGCTCGGTGTTCACCCGCGGCGAACTGGCCGCCATCGCCGAACTGGCGGTCGAGCGCGACCTGCTCGTGGTCTCGGACGAGGTCTACGAGCACCTGGTGTTCGACGGCGAGCACGTGCCGATCGCCTCGTTCCCCGGCATGCGCGAGCGGACGGTGACGATCAGCTCGGCGGGCAAGACGTTCTCCTTCACCGGCTGGAAGATCGGCTGGGTCGAGGCGACGGCGGAGCTGGTCACCGCGGTCAAGACGACCAAGCAGTTCATGACCTACGTGAGCGGCGGCCCGTTCCAGTACGCGGTGGCCGAGGCGCTGGCCCTGCCCGATGAGTACTACACCGCCCTGCGGGAGGACCTGAAGGCCAGACGTGACCTGTTCGTGCCCGGCCTGGCCGCCCTGGGCTTCGAGGTGTACCCGCCGCAAGGCACCTACTTCGTCACCGCCGACATCGCCGGCCTGGACGACCGGGACGGCATCGAGTTCTGCCGCACCCTGCCCGAACGCGCCGGCGTCGTCGCCATCCCCTCCGCCATCTTCTACGACGACAAAGCAGCGGCCCGCACCCTGGTCCGGTTCGCCTTCTGCAAGCGCCCCGAGGTGCTGACCGAGGCCCTGGCCCGCCTGTCCCGCCTGATGACGAGCTGATCCCCGCACCCCCGTGGCCGGCCGGGAGGGGGCTCAGCACTACCCCGATGCGGGGTCGCAGGCCCATGGCGGCGCCCTGGCGCCGCGGTCAGGATGGGACTAAGAGGGGGGTAAGGGAAGGAGCTGGCGGTCATGCTTTTCGCGATTGTGCTACTGCTGACGATCGGGTGCATAGCGTTCATCCTGGTGCGGGGGGCCAAGGGGACCCCGCGTCCGGGTGGCCTGCGGGGGCGCATCCGAGACCGCGGCTGGGCTCTGCTATTGCTTCCCATCGCGATGTCCGCCGCCGTGATGGCCGGCGGTGCGCACGGGCTTATCCCGGCCGAGCTGGGCCTCGCGGCCCTGGCCATCGTCTTCGCCCCGAAGCCGGCGGCCAAGCTGGTGCCCTACGGCGTGCTCGGGCTGGCCATCTTCGGGATCATGCTGGCCAGGACGTACAACGACGGGAGCATCAGCCGGGTCCAGTACCTGTTCGTCGACGCGGGCTGGGGGATCTGGGGTGCCCCGCCGGTCCTGGCCGAGGCCGGGCTCTTGTTCGTCATCGGCTTGTGGCTGCTGCTGCGGCTTAACTCGCCGGGCGCCGGGACGGTCCGGGCGCTGACCGCCCGGTGGCTGGCCAGCGGCCGCCGCGGGATCTCGGGTGCCCAGGCCCTACTGCTTATCCCGGTCGTGGGGCTGGCCGTCCAGCTGCTCGGACCGGGCAACTGGTTCGGCTGGCAGGCGATCGACGGGCTCGACGTGGCCGTCATGGACCTGACCTTGTTCGCGGGCGCGCTGGTGCTGATCTTCCGGTCGCGGGCCTGGGCCGCCACGCTGGCCGAGGCGGGCCTGCTGGTCCTCGGCGCCTACGGGTGGGTGATCACGGTGTTCTGGCCCGTGGTGCCCGGGTTCGCGTATGGCTTCGCCGACCTGAACAACAGCCCGGCGTCCGCCCACCTCTGGACCGTCGCCGTGGAAGGCTCCGTCCTGCTGGCCGCGGGCCTGTGGCTGGCGCCGCGGGTGATGCGCCATCACCTGACCGACCTGCCCGACCCCGAGCTCGCGGCCCGGGCCCGGCACCTGACCCAGCGGGTGCAGACCCTGACCCAGACCCGCCACGACGCCGTGGACACCGCGGCGGCCGAGCTGCGCCGCATCGAGCGCGACCTGCACGATGGGGCGCAGGCCCGTCTGGTCGCGCTTGGCATGAGCCTGCAGGCAGCGCAACGGCTGTTCCCGACCAACCCCGAGGCGGCGCTCGCGCTCGTGGCCGAGGCCAAGGAATCCTCCTCCCTCGCCCTGACCGAGCTGCGCGACCTGGTGCGCGGCATCTACCCGCCGGTGCTGGCCGACCGCGGCCTGGCCGACGCCATCCGCGCTCTGGCCCTGGACACGCCGCTGCCCGTCGAGCTCGACCTCGACCTGCCCGGTGAGGTCAAGCTGCCGGTGGCCTCGGCCGTCTACTTCTCGGTGGCCGAGGCGCTGGCCAACGTGACCAAGCACGCCGGCGCCCGGGCCGTGCGGATCCAGTTCAGCTACTCCGTGGGCATGCTGCGCGCGCAGGTCACTGACGACGGCTCGGGCGGCGCCGACCCGGCCCTCGGCACCGGGCTGGCCGGGGTGGAACGCCGCCTGGCGACGTTTGATGGCATCCTGGCGGTGAGCAGCCCGCCGGGCGGGCCGACGATTCTTGTCATCGAGGTACCGTGCGCGTTGTCATCGCCGAAGATCTCTTCCTGCTGAGGGAGGGCCTGGTCAGGCTGCTCACCGCGCACGGATTCGAGGTCGTCGCGGCGGTCGCCAGCGCCCCTGAGCTGCTCCGGGCCCTGCTCGACGAGCGTCCGGACGTGGGGATCGTCGACGTCCGGCTGCCGCCGACGCACACCGACGACGGGCTCCGCGCGGCGCTGCAGGCCCGCCGACAGGTACCCGGCCTGCCGGTGCTCGTGCTGTCCCAGTACGTAGAGCAGCTGTATGCCCGCGAGCTGCTGGCCGACCAGGCGGGCGGGGTCGGTTACCTGCTCAAGGACCGGGTGTTCAACGACGAGGCGTTCACCACCGCGATCCGCGGCGTCGCCGCCGGCGGCACGGTGCTCGATCCCGTGGTAGTCCAGAAGCTGATGGTGCGGCATTCCCGCACCGAGCCGCTGACCCGCCTGACGCCCCGCGAGCACGACGTGCTCGCCCTGATGGCCGAGGGCCGCTCCAACGCCGCGATCGCCCAGCGCCTTTTCGTCACAGAAAAAGCGGTCAGCAAGCACGCCGCGGGTATCTTCGCCAAGCTGGACCTGGCGCTCTCCGACGACGACAACCGCCGCGTCCTGGCCGTCCTGGCCTATCTTGGTTCCTGATAAGCGGGAGCGAATGAACACCGACCTGACCCCCCCCGGCCCAGCCACCCCGGGCCTAGCCACCCCCGGCCCGGCCACCCCCCGCCCTATGGACGCCGAGCTGCTCCGCGCGGCCGAATCGGCCCCGGGTTTCATGCCCGCCGCCGAAGGCCAGGCCCTGTTCGACGCGGCCGCGGCTTACTCCCGCCGCGGGCCGGTCCTTGAGATCGGCAGCTACTGCGGCAAGTCCACCATCTACCTGGTCGCGGCGGCTAGGATGGTCGGCCAGCTGGTCGTGACCGTCGACCACCACCGCGGCTCGGAAGAGCACCAGCCCGGCTGGGAGTACCACAATCCGCGTTTGGTCGACCCGCTGACCGGCCGCCTGGATACGCTGCCCACGCTGCGGGCCACGCTCGCGGCGGCCGGACTCGAAGATCACGTGGTGGTCGTAGTGGGCCGCTCCGCCGACGTCGCCAGGCTCTGGCGCACACCGCTCGGCATGGTCTTCATCGACGGTGGCCACACCGAGCACGCGGCGATGACGGACTACCAATGCTGGGCCCCCTGGGTGGCTCCCGGCGGCGTGCTCGCCATCCACGACGTGTTTCCCGACCCGGCCGACGGCGGCCGCCCCCCGTACCTGATCTACCAGCGCGCGTTGACCTCAGGCGCGTTCACCGAAGTCCGCGCCGAAGGCTCCCTCCGCCTACTCGAGCGAACCGGCTCCGGCATCGGCTGGGCGGGGTCCTCAACACCACCCGCACCTGCTAACACATGAATTTTCAGATACCAGCGTCTACTGGGCTTTCCAGCCGGCACGATGTGCCGTTGTGCCGGCTGGATCTGTGAGCAGCGGCTCCCAGATGCGCCCTTTTGGCCTGCTAAGGGTTGTTTGAACCGCAGTCTCGGCCACAGGCATTGGGTGCCTCCTGGGCTCCTGCGGCGTCCCTGAAGATCCCCCCGCCGCAGCTGAAGCCGGTTAGCGCGTCCGCCGCCAGCACCACGGCGGCCGCGGTCCAGCTGGACCGTTCCCGCGGGAACGGCTCGGCGTTGGCGAACTGCCAGCCGGTCCAGTACGAGCCGTCCGGATGGCGCAGGTGCTGGGCGTCCGCGAACACCTCAAGCGCCTCGGCGCGCATCCCGCAGCCGTCCAGAGCGATCACGAGCTCGCAGGTCTCGGCCCCGGTGACCCAGGGCTGGTCGCTGACACAGCGGACGCCGAGGCCCGGGACCACGAACCGGTCCCACCCCGCGGCGAGCCGCGCGGCCGCCTCGGTGCCGCCCACCGCACCGCCGAGCACCGGGTAGTACCAGTCCATGGCAAACCGGCTCTTGTCCGCGAACGCCTCCGGGTGAGCGGCCACCAAGTGGGCCAGCCGGTCCGCCGCGAACTCCCAGTCGGGCCTGGGGTCATCGGCCAGCTTGGCCAGCGCGATCGCGCAGCGCAGGCTCTGGTGGATACTTGAGCAGCCGGAAAGCAGCGCGAAGCTTCCCGGCCGCCCGCCGGCATCGCGCTCCCAGGCGATCTCGCCCCGGGGTGTACGCAGCCCGAGCACCCAGTCCACCGCGCGTCGGACCGCGGGCCACATGGTCAGGCCGTGCCTTTCGTCGCCGGTCACCAGGTACTCGTGCCACGCGCCGACGGCGATGTACGCGGCGTGATGGCTCTCGCCCGCCGGGTCCGTCACCGTGCCGCCGGTGACGGACCGGGGCCAGGACCCGTCGGCAGCCTGGGTCTCCCGCAGCCACCGGTAGGCACGCCGGGCAGGCTCCCGCAGCCCGCAGGCGCTCAGCGCCATCGCGCATTCGACGTGATCCCAGGCATCGACATGCCCGTCCGGCCACGGGATCGCCCCGGAGGGTTCTTGCATCTGCGCGATGGACTCACCCGTGGCAAGCACGTCAGCCCGGGTCAACCCAGACGTCACCTCACCGGTGGTCATCCGGCCGCCCCGGCTTGACCGCGTACACCACTAGGCTCTTCCCGATCAGGGGGTTAAGTGCCTGCTCGGCGAGCCTGGTGGCGGCCGGCTTGCGCATGATGTCCCAGACCAGCACGCGGTGATAGGCGCTGACCAGCGAGTGCTTGTCGTCGTGCACCCCGACCGCGCATTTGAGCCACCAGTACGGCGAGTGCAGTCCGTGCGCGTGGTGGTGCCAGCCGACCTCCAGCCCGGCCCTGGCCAGCTTGGCTTCGAGTTCGACCCGTGTGTAGATGCGCACATGCCCCCCGGGGACCTCGTGATACTCCGTGGACAGGGCCCAGCAGATCCGTTCTGGCAGCCAGCTGGGAACCGTGATCGCCGCTAGCCCGCCCGGCCGCAGCACGCGCGCGAGCTCGTTCATCGCCCGCTGGTCGTCCAGAACATGCTCAAGCACCTCGGCCGCGATCACCCGGTCGAACGTGCCATCGCCGAACGGCATCGCGGTGGCGTCCCCGGATACCGCCGTCGCTCCGCCCTGGGAGCCCGCCTCGCCTGCCTCGCGCATCGCGCCGAACATCCCGGTCACCGGGCCCAGCTCGGATGGGTCCAGGTCGAACGCGACGACGTTCGCGCCGCGCCGGTACACCTCGAAGGCGTGCCGGCCGCCGCCGCAGCCCAAGTCGAGCACGCGGTCGCCGGGCCGGACCGGGAACCTCCGGAAATCGACGGTCAGCACGTCGGCCCTATGGCGTCCCGGTACTGTTCGGCGGTCGCCTCGGCCACCGCGGCCCAGGCGAACCGCTCGCGGACCCGCTCGAGCGCGCGGTCGCCGAGCGCGGCGCGCTCGGCGGGGGAGTCATGGAGGCGTCTGAGCACGGCCGCGAGTTCCTCGTCGTCGCCCGGAGTGACCAGTACGGCTGCGTCGCCTGTCACCTCGGGCAGGGCACCGGTGCGGCTGGCCACGAGCGGAGTACCCGAGGCCATGTGCTCGACCGCGGGCAGCGAGAACCCTTCGTACAGCGATGGCACGACCGCGATCTCGGCGCTGGCCAGCAGCGCGGAGAAGGCCTCGTCGTCGAGTCCGTGGGTGAACGCGATCCGGTCGCCCAGGGACAGCTGGGCGGCCAGCCGCTCGGTGGCGGCCGCGGGCTTGCCCACGATGACCAGGTGCACGTCCCGGTCCGTGGCGACCTTGCCCACCGCGCGCAGCAGCGTCGCCACCCCCTTGATCGCCGAGTCGGCACTGGCCACCGCGATGATCCGGCCGGGCACCCGCGCGGCCTCGCGCGGGCGGAACACCCGGGTGTCCACCCCCAGCGGAATGATGCGCACCCGCTCGGGCGGAACCCGGAAGTCGCGGCAGATGTCGCGCTTGGACGACTCCGACACGGTGATCAGCGGTTCGGCCCCAGAGGCCCCAGAGGCCCCAG
>Ga0302326_10005838_pt1 | contig 27865 bp, 24 predicted proteins | sample Palsa_T0_3_FD_202264 | JGI IMG/M metagenome (GOLD analysis project Ga0302326, IMG submission 202264) | Peat permafrost microbial communities from Stordalen Mire near Abisko, Sweden - Palsa_T0_3 | ecosystem: Environmental > Terrestrial > Soil > Palsa > Peat permafrost | place: Sweden: Abisko... | reverse complement strand
CTACAACATGGTGTTCACGATGCACGGGACCACGATGATTTTCCTCGTCGCGATGCCGGCGCTTTTCGGGCTGGCCAACTATGTCGTCCCGCTGCAGATCGGCGCGCGGGACATGGCTTTCCCGCGCCTCAACGCGTTCAGCTTCTGGCTCGTCCCCTTCGGCGGACTGCTGCTGCATTTCAGCTTTCTCGCGGGCGGCGCGCCCGCCATGGGCTGGTTTGCGTACGCGCCGCTGAGCGAGACGCCCTATTCCTCGCAGCTCGGCGTCGACTATTGGGCGCTGGCGCTGCTGGTCCTCGGCATCGGCTCGGTCGGCACGTCGATCAACCTCATCGCCACCGTGCTGACCCAGCGGGCGCCGCCGATGACCCTGCGCCGCCTGCCGCTCTTCTCCTGGATGATTTTCGTCAACTCCTTCCTCGTCATCCTCGCGCTGCCGGTGCTCAACGCCGGCCTGGTGATGCTGCTCGTCGACCGGCGCCTCGAGGCGCACTTCTTCCTCCCGCACGGTGGCGGCTCGGCCATCATGTGGCAGCACATCTTCTGGGCGTTCGGGCATCCCGAGGTCTATATTGTGGCGATCCCGGCCTTTGGCATCCTCTCGGAAGTGATCCCGGTTTTCGCGCGGAAACCGATCTTCGGCTACGAGTTTGTCGCCGGTTCGACCGTCGCGATCGCCTTCCTCAGCCTTCTGGTGTGGGCGCATCACATGTTCACGATCGGGCTCGGGCACACGGTGGATTTGTTCTTTGTCGCATCGAGCATGCTGATCGCGATCCCGACCGGAGTGAAAGTGCTGGCCTGGAGCGCGACCCTGGTGGGCGGCCGGATCCGGCTGGAAACGCCGATGCTGTTCTGCATCGCGGCGCTGGTCCAATTCCTCCTCGCCGGCCTGACCGGGATCAGCCTCGCCTCCGCGGCGCTCGATTGGCAGACCAAAAACAGCTATTACCTGGTGGCCCATTTCCACTTCGTCTTCGTCGGCCTGATCGTCTTTGCGATTTTGGGCGCGCTGCATTACTGGTTTCCGAAAATGAGCGGGCGGATGCTTTCGGAGCGGCTGGGCAAGTGGACATTCTGGCTGATGGTGGCCGGCTTCAACCTGACCTTTATCATCCAGCATTTTCTCGGGCTAGCCGGCATGCCCCGGCGGGTCTACACCTACGCCGATCTGCCGGGTTGGGGCTGGATGAACCTGGTCTCGACCGTCGGCGCGTTTCTCATGGCGGCCGCGGCGCTGGTGTTTGTCTGGAACCTGGCCGCCAGCCTGATGCGCGGCCAGCCGGCCGGCGCCAATCCCTGGAAGGCCTGGACGCTGGAATGGGCGGCGTCCTCCCCGCCGCCCCCTGAAAATTTCCGCCAATTGCCGCCGATTCGCAGCCGGCGTCCGCTTTGGGACGAGGCGAACCCGGACCGGCCCGATCCTGTCGTGGGCTCCAAGGGGCCGGCGGACGCCTTTGCCCCGGAAAAGAACAAAACCGGCGTCATCGCCTTCATCATTTCGGAAACCGCCTTCTTCGGCGTGTTGGTCCTTGCGTGGCTTTATTATAACGCGACGCTGCAGCCCGGGCCGGGCGCGCGCGACCTGCACCTGCTCAAGGCGGGGGCCTTCAGCCTGTGCCTGTTCGCGAGCAGTTTCACGCTCTGGCGTTCGGAGATCAGCCTGGGCCAGGGCCGGCACCGGGCGATGCAGGCCTGGCTCGCGCTGACCATCCTGCTCGGCGGCGTCTTCATCGCCGGCCAGGGACTCGAGTATGGGGCCCTGTTCCAGAGCGGCGTGGGCGTGGGCTCGAATCTGTTCGCGACGACCTTCTTCACCCTCACCGGCTTTCACGGCCTGCACGTCTGCGCCGGATTGGTCGCGCTGCTGGTCGTGCTCGGGCTGGCGCTGGCCGGCGACTTCAGGCGGCGCCCCTCGCCGGCGCTCAAGGCGGTCGGCCTGTACTGGCATTTTGTCGATCTCGTCTGGGTGGTCGTGTTTTCGGCGGTTTACATCCTGCCGCGTTTCCGATGACCACCGGACAATTTCTCATCTCCGGCTGGACGTGGAGCGGCGCCGCTCTCCCGCTCGGCGCGGCCGCCCTGGCCGCTTATCTCGTGGCGTTTGGGGTTGGCCCGCGCCTCGGCTATTTCGCGGCGGCGCTGGGAGTCGCCCTGATAACCTTGGTGTCGCCGCTCAACGCGCTCGCCGACGGCTATCTCTTCAGCGCGCACATGCTGCAGCACATCCTGCTGCTGCTCATCGTGCCGGCCCTGCTGCTGCTCAGCCTGCCGCGGTCCCTGTCGCTGGCGGCGCGGTGGCGCCTCCCGGGCTACCCCCTGGTTGGGTGGGTCGCCGGCGTTGGCGCGATGTGGTTCTGGCATGCGCCCGCGCTGTGCAACGCGGCGGTTTCGTCGCGCCCGATCCATGCGCTCCAGACGGTTTCGCTGCTCGTGCTCGGCAGCTTGTTCTGGCGCCCGGTGCTCGCGCCGCGCGAGAACGAGCGCCTCCCGCCGCCCGCCGCGATCCTGTATCTGTTCAGCGCCTGCGTCACCTGCAGCGTGCTCGGGATCATCATCACTTTCTCGCCGGTCACGGTCTGTTCGGCCTACGCCGCGCCGATCGACCGGCTCGGCCTGCTGCCGGCCCTTCGCGCGGGCTGGGGCATCACGCCGGAACGGGACCAGCAGATTGGCGGGTTGCTCATGTGGGTGCCGATGTGCCTGATCTATCTGGCCGCGATCGTCGCGCAGATCGCGCGCTGGTTTGCCGCGTCGGCGGGCCCGGCCCCGGAGGAAATATAATGGACGACCAGCCTCTTCCGCGTCCCACCTATTTTCCCGCCGGGATGGCCCTGGGCGTGGCGTTAATTTTCTGGGGCATCATCACGGTCTGGGTCATCCTGCTGGTCGGGATCGGCCTGTTCGCGGTCATGCTGGGCGGCTGGATCGCTGAAATTTATCATGAACGAAAACAACCCTGACCCATCCCAAAGTGAAGGTGGGGCGAGTTGTCCTCAACCCGCCTCCGAGGAGCTCACGCGTCGAAAATTCCTGGGGAAAGTCTCCCTTGCCCTGGTCGGGGTAGGCAGCGCGATCGTCACTGTCCCCTTGGTCGGGTTCATTGTCGCGCCGTTGTTCCGCAAGCAACCCTCGGTCTGGCGCACGGTCGGCGCGGTCGGGGACTTCAAGGTCGGCGAAACCACCGCGGTTGAGTTCATTGACTCCTCGCCGCTGCCGTGGGCCGGGGTCACCGCCAAGACGGCCGCCTGGCTGCGCCGCACCGGCGGGGAGGATTTCATCGCCTTCGCGATCACGTGCAGCCACCTGGGCTGCCCCGTCCGCTGGCAGCAGTCGGCGCGATTGTTCATGTGCCCGTGCCACGGCGGAGTCTACTACGAGGACGGCTCCGTGGCCGCAGGCCCGCCGCCGGCGCCGCTGGCGCGCTATGCCGTCCGGGTGCGGGGCGGCGAAGTCCAGATCCAAACCAGGCCGACGGTTGTTAAACCAACCTGAGAAACTGATGCTGAAAACGCTGAAGAGAACGGTGGACTGGGCCGACGATCGCCTGGGCTTGTCCGCCACCCTGGGGCCGATGCTGCGCCATCTCGTGCCCCACGATGCGCGCTGGTGGTATGTCTTCGGCAGCGCGACGATGTGCGCGTTCATGATCCAGGTGGCCAGCGGGGTCGCGCTGGCGTTCGCCTACATCCCCTCCGCCACGGACGCCTACCCCACGCTTCAATTCATCACGCACGACGCGTCGTTCGGGCACTTCATGCGCGGCCTGCATTATTTCGGGGCCTCGGCGATGGTTCTGATGGTGGGGCTCCACATGGCCCAGGTCTTTCTTTTCGGCTCCTACAAGTTTCCCCGCGAGATGAACTGGATGACCGGGGTGCTGTTGCTCGGCTTTACCCTGGTGATGGGTTTCACCGGCCAGCTTTTGCGCTGGGACCAGAACGCTGTCTGGTCGGTCGTGGTGGCGGCGGAACAGGCCGCACGCATTCCCCTGATCGGCGACTGGGTGGCCCGATTCACCCTCGGGGGCCAAACCGTGGGCGGCGCCACGCTCAACCGCTTTTTCGCGATCCACGTTTTCATCATTCCGGGGCTGATGTTCGCCTTCATCGGATTGCACGTGCTGCTGGTGCTTCGCCACGGTGTCGCCGAACCGCCCCGGGCCGGGGAGCCCGTCGACCCCAAAACCTACCGGGCCAACTACGATGCGCTCCTCAAAAAAAGCGGGCGGCCGTTCTGGCCTGACGCGGCCTGGCGGGATGTGGTCTTCTGCGTGGGCATGATCGTGGCCATCGCGCTGCTGGCCGCGATCTTCGGTCCGCCGCAACTGGGCAAGCCGCCCGATCCCAGCATCATCGCCGCGGATCCGCGCCCGGACTGGTATCTGCTCTGGTATTTCGCGATATTGGCGCTGCTGCCGCATGGCACGGAGGAGGTCTTCATGGTCTTCGGTCCCCTGGCCGCCGGCTTGCTCCTGATCGCGCTGCCTTTTTTCTTCCCGCGCGGCGAGCGCAGCCCGAGCCGGCGGCCGTGGTCGGTGGTGGCCGTCCTGCTGACCGTGACCTTCATCGCCGCGCTATGGGTGGTGGGGCGGAAATCCCCCTGGTCGCCGAATTTCGATCCCGAGCCGCTGACCGCGAAGATCGTCGGCGCCACCAGCGGCCCGGTCTTCGCCGGCGCGCGGCTGTTCCAGGAGAAATCCTGCCTCAACTGCCACCTCGTCCAGGGCCACGGCGGCCGGCGCGGGCCGGACCTAACCTATGTCGCCGACAAGCTGGGAAAAGACGACCTGATCATCCGCATCGTCAACGGCGGCGTGAACATGCCGGCGTTCGGCGCCACGCTGAAACCGGGGGAAATCGACGACCTCGTGGCGTTCCTGGAGTCGCGCACGAGGCACTGACTCGTCCGAGTCGTTTTTCTGCCAATGACTTGCGCAAGTGAGCCGCGAGGTATTCGTAGACGATTTTTCGCGGGGCGGCATAAAAGCATTCGATCTTTCCTTCCCGTTGGCGGTAGACCACCCGATGTTCTCCGACCCGCAGCCGGTGAAAGCCGCTCAGATCCTCGGCGAGGGCCCTGATGTCGCCGCGCCCAAACGCCAATCCCGCAATCCCTTGCTTCAGGCGCCGGCGTGGGTCCGGCGCCAAACTGCGCTGATAATCGCGGACCTGCGCAGTGGTTGTGACCTCAATCGGCAAGGGAGGAAACCGGATAGAATTTCTGCCGGCCGCCCAGCAGCTTCCGCAGTTCGCGCGCAAAAGCCGGATCGGAGACGAGTTCCATCGTTTCCAGCAGCGCACCCAGGCGCTCGGCGGAAATGACGTGGACCACCGGATGATCGTTGCGGGTGATGGTGACGAGCGCTCCGGCTTCCGCTTCCCGCACGGCTCCGGCCGTATCCCGTTGCAGCTCCCTGATGCTGTATGTATCTTTCACGATATAAATACAGTCATAAGGCCCGCAGAATGTCAATCCATCGGCCCGGCTGGCATTTAAGGTGGAGCGGGTTGCCCCCAACCCGCTTTTTCGAAAGTTGGCGAAGCTCTGTTCAAAAGTCGCTCCGTTATTGCGTTGGCGCAAGTCCGACTCCATCAAGACACGTTGTCCACCGAGCATGAGCGAAGGTCTGATCCGTCCCGGCGATATCCATCGCACAAGCCAATGCGAGCCGTGGCAATGAAGCTCGTCGGCACCAAGTGGCGTTGGCCGGTACTGTTGGTGGCGTTGGCGCTCGCCTATTTCGCGGCCGGTCGGCTCAGCTCCTCCCGACGGAGCTGTTTTTTATTCTGGTCCTGGGCAGGGTGCAAGCGCGGCGGCATTCGCTCAACAAACAGGTGGAATGACGATTGAAATGTCGCAAGGCGGGCAGCAACTAATGGCAGACCCGATTTTTCAAAGCTTATCACCCAGTCAGCAATATCGAATCTGGCGAGCTGCATCGACTCCATTTGCTCAAGGGGCATTGGGGAACGTCAACCTGTTCATCAACGGAGCGAGTGCGACCGGGGCATTCAGAACAGTCGAGGCTCCAATCCTGGCCGGCAGCTCTAACGTGTTACAATACGTTTACCATTAGTAGCTATGCTTCACAAAATTAGCAATAAGTTGGTCCGTGGTGCGCACTTTACTGTCGCTGTTCCGGATATTCACAAAGTGGAATACGCCGAGGCGGGAAAAGTTGCAGTCATTGAAATTGAGGGTGGAACGAGCGAACCAGGCCAAGTGGATTGGCTTGTTTATGCGCGGACGTTTCAGGGGTGGGCGCCGCCGAACGAATCTGAGGAAATTAGCGGTGAGAAGCGACGACAAATCCTGGAGAATGTGAGCAAAGCTCCAACCCAATGGCTCTGCCTTCGCTCCTTCAGCTACGGCGCGACAAGCTCTCCCCTCAATGAGCTGTCTGTGGTCAACCGGAATCCCCGAGCACGCATTCAAGGCGGCCCAGTTCGTCCAGAACCCCATAAGAAACGCGACTTATTTTGGCTATGTCACCACGACCGATCCGCAGGCCGGCGCGATTTGCAAGACTTTTGGGTTGCCGGCAGGGACGGATCCCGGCCGGCCGGCCTATGTTTTTTTGCGGGCGCGGATGAGCTGCTGGAGAAAGCTCCTGTCGGCGGCATCTTTTTCACGCGGGCTCTGTTTCATTTTGAGCATCAGATCGGCGCCGGCAAAAGGAATGCTGACGCCGTCAATGACTTCGGTCTCGATTCCGCTGAGGGCATCTTCGAACCGCACGCCACACGCCTCGGTCATAAGATCGACGGTGATATCGTCGTTCACGCGGACGACAACCCATCGAGTGATATCCTCGTCCCCGAGCTGCTGAATTGCGCGGTCGGGCAGGATTTCCAACGCTTTTTTCACCAGCGCTTGGTTGGCCCGATCGCGGGCGATGAGCAGATCGATGTCTTCGGTGGCCCGCACAAGTCCGAGCCGGTTGATGGCGAAACCACCAATCACCACGTAGGCGACGCCAAGACGATTGAGTTCGCGGGCGAGCGAAACAAGATCGGCTTCGGTCGGGACGCGGGTTACTTCCCGCTCCGGTTCAGATTCGCCGTCCATGTGGTGCAGGCCTCGTTGGTTGGGAACCGGAAGACTCCCTTGGGCTGGCCACGACCCTGCGCAAGCCGGGCGGCGGTGCGCTGGAGGCGGACGAAACGCTGCCACGGAGTTTTGCGCAACTCGCCAATGACTTTGATCGTCGGTTTTTCCACAAGGACAAATTCGCCCACGCGGTCGGAAGGGTCAAGCACAGCCTCAAGTCGCTGAAAAACTGGGCAACCGAAGTTCCCGAGTACACATTTGAGGCAGCCCGGCTCGTCCCGAACTCCATGAGAAATGGGACTTGGGTAAACGCCGGCGGAGTCCAACAGGCGTCGCAGGGACGCGCCGCCCCACCTTTGGCGTTCTCGACGATCGGGTAATCACCCCATAGCAATTGGCCGGGCCGGAGGGCATGATCCGGGAAACCGGCGGGGATTTTCATATGCGAACATCTGGCGAAGATAGCAAGGACCCCATCTCCCGCGGGGACTTTTTCAGAACGGCAGCCCTGGCGGCGACCGCGGTTGGGTCCGGCATCGCCTGGGCGGCGGCCAAAGGGCAGCCACCCGCGATTGACGACACCCTGGAGTGTTCGCCGCTGCCTGGCAGCAAGGGCGGCGTCCTGGAACCGGGCGCCCAACTCCTCCGGGGCGAGGCGCCGCTGGCGGCCATCGGCGAGCACGTCTGCGGCCTCCATTTCTACAGCGGCGACATCAACCGCCAGGTGATGGCCCAGCATTACTGCTCCCACGTCAGCCGGGGTGTCCGCCAGTGCGTCATCTATGACTCCGACAAGAAGCATGCGCGGCTCGTCGGCATCGAATACATCATCAGCGCCGAGCTCTTCGCTGCGCTTCCCGCCGAGGAAAAGAAGCTTTGGCACAGCCATGTCTACGAGGTCAAGTCAGGGCAGCTGATCGCGCCGCGAATTTCCGAGGCGGCCGAAAAGGAGGTGATGCGGGGTTTGATCGGCACCTATGGCAAGACCTGGTACACGTGGCAGGTGGATCGCGGCGACCAGGTGCCGCTCGGCATCCCGCAGCTGATGATGGCCTTCACCGCGGACGGCCAGGCCGATCCGCGGCTCCTCGCCGCCTGCGACCGGGAGTACGGCATTTCCGCGGAGGAAAGGAAAAAGAACCGCGCCGACATCGACGCGCCTGGGATCCAGCCGGGCGCGGATGTCTGGCAAAAAGGCGGGGCAATCCAGCTTCAAGCTATAACGGTTGGGATGAAGCTGACCGAAAAGTAGACGCGGCGGGACGCCGCGTCTACCTTGGGCACCCGGGCCGCGTTTGCGGGTCAGAGAATCTTATGGCGAATGATCCCAACCATGCCCCGGGATGGCCGGGAATTGAACCCCGCTGGACTTCCAGCGCCAAGGAGGGCCTCGGCACCTCGTATAACACAAGCTGCCGGGTTTGGTTCACGCTCAGCCATGGCATCGTCAACGAAATCTATTATCCCTCCGTCGACCAGCCGAACACGCGCGACTTCCAGTTTCTCATCAGCGACGGCGAGACGTTTTGCCACGAGGAAAAACGCGACCTGGATCACCGAATCGAATACCCGGAACGGGATTGTGTCTTCTACCGGCTCACCAATTCGGAACCCAAGGGCCGCTACCGGCTGATCAAGCACATCCTCGCCGATCCGCACAACCCGGTGGTGCTCGTCCACACCCAGCTCGAGGTGTTTGACGAGTCGCTGCGCGGCAAACTGCGCCTGTACGCGTTGCTGGCTCCCCACCTGGCGGGCCGCGGCGCCGGCAATTCCGGCTGGCGCTCCGACGCCGGCGGCAACAGCCTGCTCCATGCCGCGCGCGGCGGCAGGTATCTGGTCATGGGCTGCAGCGCAGGTTTTTCCCGGAGGTCGGTCGGGTACGTCGGCTCCAGCGATGGCTGGCAGGATGTGACGAAAAACCTCCGGATGGCCTGGGAATTCGACGAAGCCGGGCCCGGCAACATCGCGCTGACCGGCGAGATCATCCCGCAGGGGGCGGACCCATTTACGGTCGCCATCGCTTTTGGGCCGAGCGCACAGAGCACGGTGGCGAAGCTCCTGCAGTCGCTGGCGGAGCCTTTCGAATCGCATCGGGAGTCCTATGTGCGCCAGTGGCACCGCACGGTGGTGCGGCCGGAATTCGATTTCAGCGGGAATACGTCGGATGGCGGCCACCTGTACCGGCTGAGCCGATGCCTCCTGCTCGCCCATGAAGACAAGGGCTTCCAAGGCGCCCTGGTGGCGTCGATGAGCATCCCATGGGGCGAGACGAAGGGCGACGGCGACCTGGGCGGCTATCATCTGGTCTGGACGCGCGATCTGGTGCAAAGCGCGACCGGGCTCCTGGCGGCGGGGCAGACTGGGACTCCCCTGCGCGCCCTGATCTGGCTGGCGTCGATCCAGGGGGCGGACGGGAGGTTTCCGCAAAATAGCTGGATCGATGGCGACGCCTACTGGTCCGGCGTGCAGCTCGACGAAATCGCCGCCCCGATCCTGCTGGCCTGGCGCCTGCGGCGCGAAGGCGTTCCGCTGGGCCGGTTCGATCCCTGGGTCATGATTTCCCGCGCAGCGGCCTATCTCATCCGGCAGGGACCCGTGACGGTGCAGGAACGCTGGGAGGAGAACTCCGGCTATTCCCCCTCGACGCTCGCCACGGTGATCGCCGGCCTGGTTTGCGCCGCGGAATTCGCCGGGGATCGCGGCGAGACGGACGCCGCGGATTTTATTTTTCAGTATGCCGACTGGATGGCGGCGCACGTCGAGGAGTGGACCGTCACCACGGCCGGCGAACTGGTGGGCGGAATCCCGCGCCACTATATCCGGATCAATCCCGCCGATCCCGCGTCACCCGATCCGCACGCCGATCCCAATGCCGCGATGCTCGCCATCGCCAATGCCGGCGGCCTCCACCCGGCGAGGAGCGTGGTCGGCGGCGACTTTCTTCAATTGGTGCGGCTGGGCATCCGCGCGGCGGACGACCCGACGGTGCGGGATACGGTCGCGGTCATCGACCGCGTGCTCAAACGCGACCTCCCGCCGGGTCCGGGCTGGCGTCGCTACAATCACGACGGCTACGGACAGAAGGAGGACGGCGGCGCCTTCGACGGCACGGGCGTCGGCCGCACCTGGCCGATTTTGACCGGCGAGCGGGGCCATTACGAGCTCGCGGCCGGGCGCGATCCCAAACCGTTTATCGCCGCGATGGAAAAGTTCGCCAACGACGGCGGCATGATCAGCGAGCAGCTTTGGGACGCCGCCGACCTGCCGGAGAGGGGAATGAGGCGGGGCCAGCCCACGGGCGCCGCCATGCCGCTGTGCTGGTCGCATGCGGAATATGTCTCCCTCGTGCGCAGCGCCCATGACGGGGTGTGCTTTGACCGGGTCGAGCCGGCCTTCCAGCGCTACGTCGTCAAGCCGGCGGGAAGCCGGCGCGAGATGTGGAGCGCCCGTCATTCGATTCGCCGCATGCCGGCCGGGAAAATCCTGCGCCTGGTCGTGGGCGCGGACGCAACCGTGGTCTGGTCCGCCAACGGCTGGGCGGACACCAACCGGACGGAAACCGCCCCGGTCGGCGCGTTGCAATTGTGGTTTGCCGATCTTCCCACGGAGCACTGCCCGGACGGCGCCGCGGTCGAGTTCACCTTCCTCTGGAATGCGGAGCAGCGCTGGGAGGGCAGGAATTATACCGTCGCCGTCAGCCGGCAAAAATGAGGGGATCGCGGGCGTGCCGATCTACCTTATCCGCCATGGGGAAACCGAGTGGGCCCTGACCGGGCGCCACACCGGGCGCACCGACCTGCCCCTGACCGAAAACGGCGAACGGCAGGCGTCCGCTCTCCGCGAACGGTTGCAGGGGATCTCCTTCACCCGCGTCCTCACCAGCCCTTATCAGCGCGCCCGGCGGACCTGCGAACTGGCCGGTCTGGGCGCGGAAGCGAAGGTGGAGGCGGATCTGCACGAGTGGGATTACGGCGACTACGAGGGCCGGACGACCCCCGACATCCAATTGCAGCGCCCGGGATGGAACGTATTCATGGACGGCTGTCCGCACGGTGAGTCGGTGGAGGCGGTTTCCCGGCGCGCGGACCGGGTGCTGGCCGCGCTCCGTCCGGTGGACGGAGCAGTCGCGCTGTTTTCGCATGGACAGTTCCTGGGTTCGGTCGCGATGCGCTGGATCGGGCTCCCGGTCCCGGAGGGCAGGCATTTTGTCCTGGATACCGCCTCGTTTGGGGTCCTCGGCTACGAGCACGGCGACATCCCGGTCGTTTCCTCTTGGAACTGCAAGGGCCAGGGAATCGAAAAGTTGAAAGTTGAAAGTTGAAAGTAATAATTGCTCGGTGAAAAACTTCCGGAGGAAGTTATCTGCTGATCACTTACTCCTTTCTACTTACCACTTTCTACTTTTTTGTAAGGGCTTCGTAGCCGGAGATCACGTCGAAGAGCTCCTCGTCGATGGATTCCTGCCGGATGCGGTGAAACGAGCGGTTCAGCTTTTCCAGGATATCCTCGATGTTCCTTTCGGCGCGCTGCATCGCCGCGAGGCGGCTGGCGTTTTCGCTGGCCAGGGATTCCGCGCATGCCTGAAAGAGCAGCACAAAGAGATATCCCCGGATGAAAGCCTGGAGCGCGGGCGCGGCGCTTCCGATGATTTCCGGCAAACTTTTTGTCGGCCAGGGCAGGGCGGTGAGTTTGCTCCGCCAGGCGCGATCGAGCGGCAGCAGGCGCCGGCCGACGGGCTCATAAACGGCTGCTGACTTCGGGTGGTTGTGAAAGACATGGATTTCGGTGACCTCGCCCTTCTCCCGGGCCGTCTCGATTTCGATGAGAATCCGGCCGACGAGCGGCGTGATGGCGTTGACCGAGGCCGGGACGGACAGCAGGGTGGCCTGAACCGGGGAGGCATCCGCCATCAGCGCGTGGATGCGGTCTCCGACGGCCCAGATCTTCGTGGTTTTCCCCGGCCGCGCCCCGAGCGTGCGCAGGGTGAATTCCACGAGCACCTCGTTAAATCGTCCGACCAGACCCTGGTCTGAGCCGAAGACGATGGCTCCGATCTTCGGCAAAATAGACGTGGCGCGCAGTCGCGCCGGAAGCGGAGAGGACACCGCTTCTACTTTGGGCGGCAAGGCGGTGCCACGCAGGCAGGCGGCCAATCCGAGTTCCACCGTGCGATAATAATCGTCCAGCGACGAGACGGCCTTTTCGTATTGCCCGATGCTTGAGGCCGCCAGCGCCTTCATCGAGCGGACGACGGATTGGAGATCGCCCGCGCCGCCGATTTTTCGGCGCAAACTCTCGGTGGTGCCGCTCACGGCGCGGCCCTCGTCTCACCGGTGGGGCGGGTTGTCCCTAACACGCCAGGTTTGGGCTCGGGCTGGTACGAAGCCAGCGCGCGCGTAGCGAGATCCAGGATCGCCTTGCGATCGGCGTCGCTGAATTTGTCGGCTGACGTCGCTCTTCCCGCGACGTCCGCCGGGAGGTCCGCCGCCGCCTTCCGGAGCGCCCGCTCGGCTTCGGTCACCATCCCGAGCGGAACCCGGTCGAAGAGTCCCGCCGTCAGGGCGAGCAGCACGGCAATCTGCTCGAGCATCGACACGGGCTGGGAGTCCGGCTGCTTGAGGCACGCGCGGATGCGCTGCCCATGGTCGATGATCTTCCGGGTCGACTCGTCGAGCCGGGTGCCGAACCGGGCGAAAGTTTCCAGTTCCTCGAACTGCGAGTAGGCGAGCTTGAGGCCGCCCGCGACGGCCCGATAGGCCGCCCGCTGCGCCGCTCCGCCCACCCGCGAAACGGACTTGCCGACGTCGACCGCGGGAAGGATGCCCAGCTCGAACAACGTGGGCGAGAGGTAGATCTGGCCGTCGGTGATGGAGATGAGATTGGTCGGGATGTAGGCGGAGATATCCTGCGCGTCGGTCTCGATGATGGGCAGGGCGGTGAGCGACCCGCCGCCGCGCTCCGGGCAGAGATGCGTCGCCCGTTCCAGCAGCCGCGAATGAATATAGAAGATGTCGCCGGGGAACGCCTCGCGGCCGGGCGGCCGGCGGAGCAGGAGGGAGAGCTCGCGATAGGCCCGGGCGTGATGGGTGAGATCGTCGTAAACGATGAGCACGTCGCGGCCCGATTCCATGAAGTGCTCCGCGATGCTGGTCGCGGCATAGGGCGTGATGTAGGCCAGACCGGGCGCGTCGTTGCCCTCGGCGACCACGACGACGGTGTAATCCATCGCGGCTTTTTCGCGGAGGCTGGCCACGACCTTGGCGACGGCGGACGCCCGCTGGCCGATCGCGCAGTAGACGCAGAGCACGTTTTTTCCGCGCTGGTTCAGGATGGCGTCAATCGCGATGGCCGTCTTTCCCGTCTGGCGATCGCCGAGAATCAATTCGCGCTGGCCGAGCCCGATGGGAATGAGCGCATCGACGACCTTCAGGCCGGTTTGCAAGGGCACGATGACCGGCGCCCGGTCCATTATGGGCGGCGCCGGGCGCTCGACCGGCAGGCGCCGGTCCGAGGCCACCGGGCCCTTGCCGTCGAGCGGCCGGCCCAGCGGGTCGATCACGCGGCCCAGGAGGCCGTCCCCGACCGCCACGTCCATCACCCGCCCGGTGCGCCCCACTTCGTCGCCCGCGTGCAGGTCCTGATAGTCGCCGAGCAGGATGACGCCGATTTCGTCCTCATCCAGGTTGAAGGCGATGCCCAGGAGATCGCCCGGGAATTTCACCAGTTCCTCGAAGCCGGCGCCGGCCAGGCCTGAGACCGTGGCGATGCCGGTGGCGACGTTCGTCACCGTGCCCACCTCGCGCGGCGCCAGTTGCGGCGTGAAGGCTTCGCGACCCAGGCGCAGGCCGAGGAACGCGCGGTCGAGGGCGGCCTGCAGGATGCCGGGAGGCTCGCTCATTTGGCCCCGCCGGGAGCGTCGAGGAGCCCGCCGACCTTCTTCTCCAACGCCGCGAGATAATCCGCGATGCTCCACGCGAGCTTCTGCCCGCCGGCTGTCAGTTCGACCCCGCAAATCGCGTCCGGCGCCGTTTCGAAACGCACCCGGACATCAGCCGAGAAGCTTTCGTTGAGCGCGTTCTGGATCGCGGCCCGCTGCGGGTCCCCGAGGTCAAACGTGCTGCGCACGAGGGCCGGCGCGGATGACGCCGCCAGGGCCGCGGCCAGCGCTGCCTTCGCCTTTCCGTCCATGCCGCGCAGGCGGCGAGTGAACACCTCTCCCATGCGTTCCTCGAGACTGACCGTGGCGAGGTCGGCGAGCGCCTTGCGCGCGATCCCCAGGACTTCCTCCCCGGCCAGGCGGGTGATCTCGCCGCCCAGCCTCACCCGGTCATTGCGCAGCGCATTCTCCTGGCTGGCGCGCAGGCCGTCCGCTTCCTTCCGCGCGTCGCCGAGGATGCGTTCGCGTGCGGCCTTGGCTTCCTCCGCGGCGTCGCTGAGGAGGGCGGCGCGCTGCTCGTCGAACGCCTTGTTCTTGCCTTGCAGGTCGTCGCGCTCCCTCTGCGCCTCCGCCTTCCTGGCGTCGGCGTCTGCATGTTCGGCGGCGATGCGCTTTTCCCGGGCCTCGATGGCGTTGAGGATGGGTTTGTAAAGAAAATGCTTCAACAGCCACACCAGGATGAGGAAGTTGAGCGCCTGGGCCCCGACGGTGAACCAGTCGATGAGCATGGCTTACTTTTTCACGGCCTGGGTGATGACGTGGCTCCAAAACGGGTTGGCGAAAAGGAGGATCATCGAGACGACGAAGCAGTAGATGGCCGTCGATTCGATCATCGCCAGGCCCACGAACAATGTCCGGGTGATCGTGGCCGAGGCGTCGGGCTGCTGGGCGAGGGAAGTGAGGGCGGTGGCGACCGCCCGGCCCTCGCCGAGCGCCGGGCACATGCAGCCAATGCCGGTGGTGAGGCCGGCGGTGGCGATCGACGCGACGGCGATGAGAGTGCTGCTATCCATGGGGAATCCTTTGGTTTTGTTGCTGAACGGTGGTGGCGGCCGCGATGTAAACCGCGGCCAGGATGCTGAAGATGTAGGCCTGGACCATGCCGGTGAGGAGCCCGAGCGCGGTCATGACGATCGGAAAAAGCAGCGGCGTGATCGTGAGCAGGATGCCGATGATCATCACCCCGCTCATCATGTTGCCGAAGAGGCGAACCGCCAGGGCCAGCGTGCGCGAGAGTTCGCCGATGATGTTGAAGGGCAGCATGACGATCGTCGGCTGCGTATAGCTTTTGAGGTAGCCGCCGAACCCCTGCTCCCGGACGCCGAAGAGCGGCACGGCGATGAACACGCACAGCGCCAGCGCCGCCGTGGTCGAAAGCGAACCCGTCGGTGGCCGATAGCCGGGGACCAGGGTGCAGAGGCTGGACGTCGCGACGAAAAGGAAGAGGGTGCCCAGGAAAGCGAGATACTTTTCCGGCTGCTTCAGCCCCACCTCCGCGATCTGTTTTTCGATGGCGGTGACAATGATCTCCAGCGCACCCTGCCGGCGGGAAATGGCCACTTCGGTCGCCAGCCGGCGGGTGATCAGTTTCGCGCCCAGCGCCATTGCGAGCATCATGGCCCACGTGGTGACGATCGTGCCGTTGAGCTTGAGCCAGCCGTGCTGCCACAGGATCTGCTGGTCGGAGGTGAGGTTCATGGCGCGCGGGCGAGCCGCATGACGACGAGGCGCGCGAGGAGAAATCCGAGCAGGCAGGCCACCAGCCTCCGCCAATCGCCCTGCGCGACGAAAATGAAGCCGGCCGCGGCGATGATCGCCCGCAGCACAAGGCTGCCGAGGAACCAAGCCGCCGGTCGCGGGGACGCGACGCCCCGCCGGATCGTCCACCACAGGCCGCCGAAGAAAATGGTCCCGAGGGAAACCCCCGCGAGCAGAGCCAGGATGAGAGTCGGCGCCTCACTCATCCTTGTCCTCCGGTTGATCATGCATGGCGTCGTCCTCCCGGGCCATCCAATGCCAGGCGTTGGCGCAGCCGATGAGCAGCCCCGCGACCAGCAGCATGAGCGTCCAGGAGTGCGCTCCCGGATGGCGCCGGTCCCACCAGAGGCCGAGCGATGCGCCCAGCAGCGTCGGCACCGCCACGGACCAGCCGATGAGTCCGGACATGCCGAGGCCGAACCAGACGCCCCGCTCCCCGCCGCGCTGCGCCCGGAGCTTGCGCGCGGCCTTCGCGGTCACCGCCCGGACGAAAGCCGTCTCCGTTTCCGGGGGTTGATTGGCGGGATCATCGCCCATGTTGAAACTCCGCCACGCGGCGGATAAAACCGCCTTCCATTTTGTCGATCGCGGCGCGAACGGTCCGCTCCTGCTCGTCGAGCGTCAAAAACTCGCGTTTCACCGCCGCGTGGAGCCGGCCGAGATCCGTTCCGCTGATGGCCCGGCGCACGGAGACGAGCACCTCCGCGCCGGTCTTGACGAGCGCGCCTTCGTCGACGGCCACGTAAACCGCCCCGCCTCCCTCCGTCTCGTAGGCCAGGATCCCGGGCGCAAGCGCCGCGGCGCAGTCGAGCCGGTGGGGCAGGAGGCCAAACGATCCCTCGCGGGTCTCGGCGACGATGCGGGTCACCCCGGTCTTCTCCAGGAAGACCTGGAAGGGAAGCAGGATCCTGAGATTCATGGTTTTTTCGCCTCGCCGATCGCCCCGATCATATAGAGCGCGCTCTCCGGCGTGTCCTTGAACTCGTCCCGCAGGATGCGCTCGCAGCCGTCGAGCGCGTCCGCAAGGCTGACGAGCTTCCCCTTGATCCCGCTGAACTGCTCGGTGGCGAAAAACGGCTGGGTGAGAAACCGCTCCAGGCGTCGGGCGCGGGCGACCGACTTGCGGTCCTCCGGGGAAAGCTGTTCCAGGCCGAGCATCGCGATGATGTCCTTGAGATCGTCATACTGCGCCAGCGTCCGCCGGATTTCCTGCGCCAGGTTGTAATGCCGGTCGCCGATGATGCCGGGCGTGGCCATTTTCGAGCTGGACTGGAGCAGGTCGATGGCCGGATAGAGGCCCTCGCCCGCCCGCTGGCGCGAGAGCACGATCGACGCGGAAAGGTGCGAAAACACATGCACCGCCGCCGGGTCGGTCAGGTCGTCCGCGGGCACATACACCGCCTGGATGGACGTGATGGCCCCCGCCCTGGTGTTGGCGATGCGTTCCTCCAGCCCCGACAGCTCCGTGCTCAGCGTGGGCTGGTAGCCGAGCCGCGACGGCATCTGCCCCATCAATCCGGATACCTCCATGCCCGCCTGGATGAAGCGGAAGATATTGTCGATCAGCAGGAGGACCTCCCGGTGCTCGTCGTCGCGGAAATACTCCGCCATGGTCAGCGCCGCGTGCCCCACCCGGAACCGGCTGCCCGGCGGCTCGTTCATCTGGCCGAAGACCATCACCATGTTCTGCAGCACGCCGGCTGCCTTCATGTCGCGGTAGAGCTCCTCGCCCTCGCGGCAGCGCTCCCCGATGCCGCAGAAAATGCTCACCCCCTGCTGGTGCCCGATCATATTGTGGATCATCTCCGTGAGCAGGACCGTCTTGCCGACGCCCGCGCCGCCGAACAGGCCCGCCTTGCCGCCGCGCTCCAGCGGCACGAGCACGTCGATGGCCTTGATTCCGGTCTCGAAGATCTCGGATTTGGTCGAGCGTTCCGCCAGCGGCGGCGGGGCGCGATGGACGGGCCGCCACTGGACATCCGGGGGCGCCGGCTGGCGGTCGATGGCGCGGCCGAACACGTCGAACATCCGCGCCACGATCGTTTTCCCGACCGGCGCCCGCAGGGGGCCGCCCGTGTCCTCCACCGGCGTTCCCCGGGCCAGGCCCTGCGTGGGCGTCAGGGCGATGCCCCGCACGCGATGCGCATCGAGCTGCGCCGCCACTTCGATGACGATCCTCCCTTCCGCCCCCGCGCGCAGCACCGAATAAATGGGCGGCAGGCGCCGGTCAAACCGCACGTCGACGACGCTGCCGCGCACGGAAACGACGGCGCCGCGATTTGGGGGAATGGTGGCCGCCATGGCGGGAGAATACCGGACACCCCCTGCGGGCACCATGGGGTGTTCAGGGCATAGCGAACGGAAATTGCCGCCGCTCATGGAAATGGAACATGTAGGGTATTACCCCATCGCTTTTCGGCGGCGACTGGGGTTTAATCTCGGTGAGGCGGGGGTCCAAGCCGTCGCCGAGTGATCCACGATCGACCAGGAAAAAAACCAATAAAATGCCCACCCCAAAGCAAATCACCGTCATGCTCGCTGAAGATCATTCAATCGTGCGGCAGGGCCTCTGCGCGCTGCTGAACGCCGACGGGCATTTTGCGATGGTCGGCGAGGCGCGGACGGGCCGTGAGGCCGTGGAGATGGCGAAGGCCCTCCGGCCCGATGTCATCCTGATGGATATCGCCATGCCGGTGCTCAACGGCCTGGAAGCGACGCGGCAGATCCTCGCCGCTGATCCAGCCGCCCGGATCATCATTCTGTCCGCGCATAGCGACGACGCGTACATTGAGCGCACGCGGGCGGTTGGTGTGGCCGGGTTTCTCGAAAAACAGACGTCCGCGGAAATTCTCACCAAGGCGATTCGCGAAGTCGCCAAGGGGAACACTTTTTTCAGCCCGACCATCGCCAGGCGCCTGCGCGACGATCCGGGCAAGCCGCGCGACCGCGATGGCTTGATCAAGAGCAACGCCAGCCGCCTGACTTCCCGCGAGTCCGAGGTGCTGCAGCTCGTGGCCGAGGGTTCGGCCAACAAGCAGGTCGCGGCGGAACTCGACATCAGCATCAAGACGGTCGAGAAGCACCGGCAGCACCTCATGGACAAGCTCAACATCCATGACACCGCCGGTCTCACCCGTTTTGCGATCTCCGCGGGCGTCATTGAGAACAGCGTCCAGCTGACGATCGTCTGACCGGCCGGTTCACCTTAGTAGACCCCATACCCTTCGGGTGGGGTGTTGGCTATGATGGCGGGATGAAGTACAGCATCCTTGCCTTGTCGGCCCTCGCGGCCCTCTGCGGTACCCGCGCCCGGGCGCAGACCAGCACGATTTCCACCGTTGCCATCGGCACGACCACCACGGCCGGGGGCACCGCCACCGGCGTCGCCACCGTAACGCCGCGGATTGGCACCGCCCTCAACCAGCCCGGCAGCGTCGGCAATAATCTCGCCGGCCTTCAGTATGTCGCCGGACAGGTCCCGCTGAGCGGTTCGCCCGCATCGATTGCGTTCTTCGCCCTCACCGGGGCGGCGATCCCGGGGGGGGCGGCCACTCCGGCCACGGCCTTCACCAGTTACGGCACGCTCATCTCGCCGACGGCGGTGACGACTTACAGCGACGTCGCCTCCAAGCTCACCGCGAATTCCTATTCGGGCCTGACGTATGCGGCGGCGGATCTTGGTTTTGGAGCGGGCAACTTCTACATGATCCACCACACGAATGCCACGGATTACGTCGCGGCGATCGTGCCCGGCACCGGCACCTCGAGCTCGGTCGCGGATTTGAAGCCGATGTCCTGGACCGGCCCCACCGCCGGCGGACCGGCCAGCATCGGCACGACGGGGTACTTCGGGCTGGCCTGGGCCACCGGGATTCTGTCGGCCGGGGCTCCTTATGCCGACCAGAGCCTGTATTATCTCCGGAGCGACACCAATGTTCCCAGCCATACCCGTTTTGGCGTGATGATCCCGGCTTTGACCGGAGGGTCCACCGATACGCTGGACCTCACCACCGCGGTGGGAGCTTTTGGCGTCGGCGGCTACACCACGCTCGCTTTTTCGCCGTCCGCCATCGGGACCTATGGATCCAATCAATTTTATTATCTGCGGCAGGACACCGGCGCGGGCGGCACGGGCAACACCATCCTCGGCTGGCTGAATCCCAGCCTGGTGGCGGGCACGAGAACCGTTTCGGACATCGCCAACCTCGGCGGCGTCTTCACCACGCTTAGCTTCGCCGCCGACGCCACCGGCCCTTCCGGGGCCTGGGGCAGCGCGCAATTTTATGTGGGCGGCGCGCTCGCTGCGGGCGCCCAGTCGATCAGCTTTGCCGCCATTCCCAATCACAATGTCGGCGATGTCTTCGCCATCACGCCGACCGCCAGTTCCGGCCTGGACCTCACCGTCACCGTGGTGAGCGGTCCCGCCACGGTCAGAACGACCGGCACCGCCGGCGCGACCCCGTCGTCTCTCCTCGCATTTACGGTCACGACCACCGGCCCGGGCCTCGTCACGCTGCAGGCGCGCCAGGCCGGCCAGACCCTTCCCACCGCTTACACCGCGAATATGCTGCAGCAGACCTTCGACGTCCTGGGGTTGCCGGTCATCACCAGCGCGACTTCCGCCCCGGCCACGGCCGGCACGCCGTTCACGTACACCAGCACCGCCACCGGCTCGCCCACCGGCTACACCTCGACCACGCTCCCGGCGGGGCTCGTGCTGAACGCCACGACCGGCGTCATCACCGGCACGCCGACCGCGACGGGCACCACGGTCGTGACGCTCACCGCCACGAACGGCACCGGATCCGGTTCCACGACCCTGACCATCACCATCGCCGCGGCCGCCGTCGCGCCGATCATTACGAGCCCGACCACCGCGCCGGCCACCGTCGGCGCGCCCTTCACCTACACCAGCACCGCCACCGGCGCGCCGACGAGCTATTCCGCCACCGGTCTTCCGACCGGCCTGGTCCTGAATGCCGGCACCGGCGCGATCACGGGCACGCCCACGGCGACGGGCACTTTTGTGGTGGCGCTTACGGCCACGAACGCCAGCGGTTCCAGCACCGCGACGATCACGATCACGGTGGCGGCCGCCACTGCCGCGCCGGTCATTCCGAGCCCGGCCACCGCGCCGGCCACGGTCGGCTCACCCTTTCCGACTTACCTCATCGGAGGAACGGGCCAGCCCACGAGTTACACCGCTACCGGGCTCCCGCCCGGCTTGACCGTTAATGCCGCGAGCGGCGCGATCACCGGCACGCCCACCACGCCGGGCACCTACGTTGTGACCGTTACCGCCACGAATGCCACCGGCAGCGGCACGTCGACCCTCACCATCACGGTCGGCGCGGCTGGCACCGCTCCCCTCATATCGAGTCCAACCAGCGCCACGGGGGCCGTCGGCTCGGTTTTCCCCACTTACACCGTCGGGGGAACGGACCAGCCCACGAGCTACACCGCCGCCGGGCTCCCGCCTGGTCTGACCATCAACTCCCTGACGGGCGCGATCAACGGCACGCCCACGACATCGGGCACCTTTCACGTGACGATCACAGCCACGAACGGCGTCGGCTCCGGTTCCACGACTCTGACGATCACGATCGCCGGGCCGGCCACGACCCGGATCGGCAACTTCTCCGCGCGCGCCATCTCCGGCGCCGGCAGCGCTTCGCTGATCATGGGATTCGTGGTCGCCGGCAATGGCGAGAATCTCCTGGTCCGCGGCATCGGTCCGACCCTGGCGGAATTTGGCATCGCTAACTTTCTCCCGGATCCTTACCTGACCATGTACAACTCCGCGGGCGTGGTCATGGCGACCGATGAAGCCTGGGGGACCAACAGCAGCGGGGTGTCCCAGACCGCCGCGATTCAGGCCATGGACACGCAGGTCGGCGCGTTTGCGCTTCCGATCGGCAGCCTGGACTCGGCGCTGCTCATCACGGTCAACAACGGCCCCGGCACGACCGGCCTGGTCAGTCCATACGCGCCGGCGGCAGGGACGGGCGTTGCGCTGGTGGAAATATACGACACCGGCAGCACCCCCGGCACCCACCTCACCAATGTATCCGCTCGCATGAATGTGACCGCCGGCGACGGCGTGCTCATCGCCGGCCTGTCCATCACGGGCAACGCTCCGCAAGACGTGCTCATCCGCGGCGTCGGCCCCGCCCTGGCGTCCTTTGGCGTGACGGGCGTCCTGGCCGATCCCCTGATCACCGTCTACTCGGGCGCCACCGCCATTGCCAGCAATGCCGGCTGGGGCACCGGCCTGAGCACCGCCGTGCAGATCAGCGCCGTCTCCGCGCAAGTGGGGGCCTTCCCCCTCCCGGCCGGCAGCAAGGATTCGGCCCTGCTCCTGACCCTGCAACCCGGCTCATACACCGTGCAGGTGACCAGCATCAGCAACTCGGCCGGCGTGGCGCTCGTCGAAGTCTACGCCGCCCCGTGACCGCGGCGCCCCGCGGTAGGGCAACGCCCCATAGCGGCCGGCGCGAAAGCGGCGTATTGTCTTCGCTTATCAACTTATGAATATCAAAAATCTGTCAGCCATCCTCGCGCTCGTCGCCTGCCCCATCGCCCTGCTCGCCTCATCGTCCTCCGACTCCAAGATCGAGGATGCGGCGACGGCCTCCTACAACTATCGCGTGGTGCTTGCCGGCCACGTGACTGTGAAGTCCGACGACGGCGTCGTCACGCTCACCGGCACGGTCCAGGACGACCACGACCGGAGGCTCGCCGCCGACACGGTGGAAAATCTTCCCGGCGTCGTCAACGTCGACAACCGGATCACGGTCGAGCCGACGTATGCCGAGCACTCCGACGAATGGATGGCCGTCAAAATTCGCAGCCGCCTGCTCGTGAAGAGCAACGTGAGCGCCGCCGACACCAAGGTCGCGGTCAATGACGGCAACGTCATTTTGACCGGAACCGCCGATAACGCCGCGCAAAAGGAACTGACCGGGGCTTACGCCCGGGACATCGACGGCGTGAGGTCGGTGCGAAACGACATCGTGGTGCAGGACAAGTCCCCGGGCGAGACCGTCGGCGAGACGATCGACGACGCGTCGATCACCACCCAGGTCAAATTCGCCCTGCTCAGCCACAAGGGCACCAGCGTATTCAAGACCAAGGTCGTCACCGACACCGGTATCGTCACCATCACCGGCGTCGCGGGCTCCGGAGCCGAGAAGGATCTCGCCACCAAGCTCGCCGAGGACACCCGCGGGGTGAAGTCGGTGGTCAATGACATGACGGTGACCGACTGAGGAGGGATTCCCATGCTAAGCTACGCCATCACGTTTCTTATCATTGCCATCATCGCGGGTGTGCTCGGTTTCGGCGTGATCGCCGGCACGGCCGCCATGATCGCCAAGGTTCTCTTCATTATTTTCCTGGTGCTCTTTCTCGCCTCTTTTTTCGGAGGCAGAAGGAGTCCTCCGGGACCCGGGGTCTGACCCCCAAACGTTTGGACAAGAGCCATGACGCACTGTCGATGGCTTTTCGCGTTGGCTCCGGCCACCGTCCTGGCGGTTGCGGTGACGTCCCTGGAGCCGGCGGCCAGGGCGGATCCCGCGGTGGAGCTTGGGACGGCCTCGGATTTTGCGATTCTGGCGGCCTCCGGGATCACCGTCGCGGGCGCGGTCGATTCCAGCGCGATCACCGGGGACATCGGGACGTTTCCGACCGCGTCCATTACCGGCCTTGGCAATGTGGTCTTGAATGGGACCAACCAGGCGGGCGACGCGGTCACGCAGAGCGCCCAACTCGCCCTGCTCAGCGCGTATAACGCCGCCGCCGGGCTTTCCGCCACCACGTCTTACGGCCCGGTCTCCGATCTCGGCGGTCTGACGCTCGCGCCCGGCGTCTACGCGGACCCCAGCTCGTTTGGGATCACCGGAACCCTGGTCCTCAACGCCAATGGCAATGCCAACGCCATCTGGGTTTTTCAGGCCGGGTCGACGCTGACCACGGCGGGCGGCAGCAACATCGTGCTCGAAAACGGCGCCCAGGCTTGCAACGTCTTCTGGGTGGTGGGCAGTTCGGCGACGATTGGCGTCGGTTCCGATTTCGTGGGAACCATCCTCTCCGAGGCCTCCATCACGGCGGACACCAGCGCGATGGTGGATGGCCAGCTGTTGGCGCTCAACGGCGCTGTGACTCTGGCTGGTGACGACGTCATCGCCGATCCGGCTGAGGCGGGAGATTCCGGGTGCATGCTGGTGCCGGATGCCGGCGGCACGCTTTTGCTGCTCGGTGTCGGCCTGGCGTCCCTGTTCGCTTTCGGTCTTCATCCCGTGTTTACGCGTTTTTTAGGGTAATCGGCCCACCATTTACTACCCGGGGAGGACGGAACCGGGCATAGTTGCCGCGCACCCAACTGCGCCGCCATGCATGCCCACGAAATAATCCAGATCGTTCTTTTCTTCGGCCTCGGAATTGCCCTTACCCCCATCGTGGGCCGGTACATGGCCCGCGTTTATCAAGGCGAGAGAACCCTTTTTTCCCCTCTGCTTCTACCCGTGGAACGGTTCGTCTACCGGGTCACCGGCGTCCAGCCCGACGCGGAAATGTCCTGGCTGACCTATCTCTACGCGGTCGTTATCATGGGGGTCATTGGGTTTCTCTGGATATTTGCGATCCTGATGACGCAGCATTGGCTGCCGCTCAATCCGCAAGGACTGCCCAACCTGAGCTGGCACCTGGCTTTCAACACTGCCTGGAGCTTCACCTGCAACGCGGACTGGCAGTCGTACTCGGGCGAAGGAGTGATGAGCAACTTCTCGCAGACCGTCGCCCTATCGGTGCACCAGTTCCTGAGCGGAGCAATCGGCCTCGCCGTCCTGGTTGCGGTCGGCCGCGCCTTGAAACGGGCGACGGTCAAGACCATCGGCAACTTTTGGACCGACCTGACTCGCAGCCTGATTTATATCGTGATTCCATTCTCCGTCCTTTGGGCCATCCCCCTGGCCTGGCAGGGCGTGCCCCAGAGCTGGAAGGCATATCCCTCCGCGCAACTGGTCGAGCCCTACACGACCCAGATCCCGAAGACCGACGACAAGGGCAACGCGGTAAATGGACCGGATGGAAAGCCCGTCATGGTTGATGCGAAGGTGGCCACCCAGTTGATTCCGATCGGGCCGGTGGCGTCGTTCGAGTCGTGCAAGCAGCTTTTCACCAATGGCGGCGGCTGGTACGGCGTGAACAGCGCGCATCCGTTGGAGAATCCGACTCCGCTTGCGGACTTTTTGGAGATGCTGGCCATCATCGTGGTTCCCATGGCCCAAGTCTTCATGTTCGGCCTCCTCATCGGCAACAAGAAGCACGCCTGGACGATTTTCACGGTGATGCTGGCGCTTTTTGTGATGACCTTCGTCATCGCCTGGTATGCGGAGTCCCAGCACAATCCGGTCACGGCGCCCTTTCATCCCAACCTGGAGGGCAAGGAGACCCGGTTTGGCGTCATGAACAGCGTCCTGTGGGGCACCTCATGCACGGCGATCGACAATGGCTCGGTCAACTCGATGCACGATAGCTGGATGCCCCTGGCCGGCTTGATGCCGATGTGGAACATCCTGGTCGGAGAGATTTTATTCGGGGGAATCGGCTGCGGCATGTACTGCATGATGTTCCATATTCTCATCACGGTGTTCATCGCGGGGCTGATGATCGGACGAACTCCGGAGTACCTGGGGAAGAAACTCGGGGCGTGGGAGGCGACCTGGGCGGTCATAGGAATCCTCGGTCCCAATGCGGCCTGCCTGATCCCGACCGCCATTTCCTGCATGATTCCCTCTGTCATCGCCAACACGCTCGGGAACAACGGCCCCCACGGCCTGAGCGAAATCCTCTACGCCTATGGGGAGGCGGCCAACAACAATGGCAGCGCCTTTGCCGGACTAAACGCCAACGTTCCCTGGCACGACGTCGCGCTGGGCGTCGCGATCATCATCGGCCGTTTTGCGCCGATCGTGGCCGCCCTGGCCATCGTCGGCCGATTGGCCTCGAAGAAGACGGTGGAGGCTTCCGCCGGCACGCTTCCCACCCACGGATGGACCTTCGGCTTCACCCTCACCGGGGTCATTCTCATCGTCGCCGCCCTCACCTTTTTCCCCGCGATCTGCCTCGGCCCCCTGGTCGAGCACGGCCTCATGCTGGCCGGTCGCACGTTTTAACCCGACTGGAAACCTTTCACCATGAGCGCAAAATTCGAGGTCAACTATGGCTCGCTGATCCGACAGGCCGTCGTCGGGGCCTTCAAGAAACTGAACCCCAGGGACGAGGTCAAGAACCTGGTCATGTTCGTCGTCTGGATCGGCTCGATCTGGACGACGATCATCCTCTTCCTGCCCGGCCAGTTCAACCGGTTCAATCTCCAGATCTGCATCTGGCTGTGGTTCACCTGCGTCTTCGCCAACTTTGCCGAGGCGATGGCGGAGGGTCGCGGGAAGGCCCACGCCGATGCCCTGAAGAAGATGCGCACGAAGACCATGGCGAAAAAGCTGGTCGACAACGTGGAAGTCCAGGTTCCCAGCAGCGATCTCAAGGTCGGCGATCTCTATGTCTGCATCGCGGGCGACATGATCGCCGCCGACGGTGAAATCGTCGAGGGCATCGCCACGGTGGATGAGTCCGCCATCACCGGCGAGTCCGCGCCCGTCGTCCGCGAGAGCGGCGGCGACCGCAGCGCCGTGACCGGCGGCACGAAGGTGACCAGCGACCGGGTCGTCGTGCGGGTGACCGCGGAGGAGGGCCATTCCTTCCTGGACCGGATGATCGAGATGATCGAGGGCGCCCGCCGGCAAAAGACGCCGAACGAGATCGCCCTGAACGTCGTCCTGGTCAGCCTGACCGCGCTCTTCATCGTCGTGGTCTTCACCCTGCCGCCGATGGCGCATTACAACGAGGGGCAGGCGCAGCAAAAAGGCGTCGTTCTCACCACGATCCCTGTGCTGCTTGCGCTCGTTGTCTGCCTGATTCCCACCACGATCGGCGGTCTCCTCAGCGCCATCGGCATCGCCGGCATCGACCGGCTGATGCGGCGCAATGTGCTGGCGACCAGCGGCCGGGCCGTCGAAGCGGCCGGCGACGTGGACGTCCTTCTTCTGGACAAGACCGGCACGATCACCCTGGGCAATCGCATGGCGACCGAGTTCATCCCCGCCCCGGGCGTGACGGTGGAGGACCTGGCCGACGCGGCCCAGCTCGCCTCGCTGGCGGACGAGACCCCGGAAGGCCGCTCGATCGTGACCCTGGCCAAGGACAAGTTCAACCTGCGCGGCCGCGACATCACCGACCGGGAGGTCATCTTCGTTCCCTTTACCGCCCAGACGCGGATGAGCGGCGTGGACTTCGCCGGAGGCCCGGATGGGCGCAGCCGCAGCATCCGCAAGGGCGCCGCCGAGGCGGTCCGGAAATACGTCACGGATCGGGGCGGCAACGCGGAAAAAGCCGTCTTCGACAAGGTCGACGAAATTTCCCGCCAGGGAGCGACGCCGCTGGTCGTGGCCGACGGCCCGCGCATCCTGGGCGTGATTTGCCTCAAGGACGTGGTCAAGGGCGGCATCCAGGAGCGCTTCGCGCAGCTCCGCCGGATGGGAGTCAAGACGGTGATGATCACCGGCGACAACCGGCTCACCGCGGCCGCCATCGCGGCCGAAGCCGGCGTCGACGACTTCATCGCCGAGGCCAAGCCGGAGGACAAGCTGGCGCGCATCCGCCAGGAGCAGGAGGGCGGCAAGCTGATCGCCATGATCGGCGACGGAACCAACGACGCCCCCGCCCTGGCCCAGGCCGACGTCGGGGTGGCTATGAACACGGGGACGCAGGCGGCCCGCGAGGCCGGCAACATGGTCGATCTCGACAGCAACCCGACGAAGCTGATCGAGGTCGTCGAGATCGGCAAACAGCTCCTCATGACCCGGGGCGCGCTGACGACGTTCAGCATCGCCAACGACGTCTCCAAGTACTTCGCCATCATTCCCGCGATGTTCGGGCTGTTGTACGCCACCAGCGGAAGCCGTTTCGGGCCGCTCAATGCCTACAACATCATGTACCTCCATTCCCCGCAAAGCGCGATCCTGAGCGCGGTGATCTTCAATGCCCTGGTCATTG
>Ga0302326_10005836_pt1 | contig 27869 bp, 25 predicted proteins | sample Palsa_T0_3_FD_202264 | JGI IMG/M metagenome (GOLD analysis project Ga0302326, IMG submission 202264) | Peat permafrost microbial communities from Stordalen Mire near Abisko, Sweden - Palsa_T0_3 | ecosystem: Environmental > Terrestrial > Soil > Palsa > Peat permafrost | place: Sweden: Abisko... | reverse complement strand
TGTTCGTCGATCCAAAGCATCCGCTGCCGGCGCCGCTCGACGGTATCACGCTCGCGGAATTGGGCGCGCTCGCCAAGTACGCGGCCACGTATCACGTGGCGCTCGTGCCGGAGCAGCAGACCTTCGCGCACATGCACGAAACGCTAAAGTACGAAACCTATGCCGCGCTCGCGGAATTGCCGCACGGGTATCTGTTATCGCCCGCGAACCCGGCAGGACAAGCCTACGCCGAAGATCTCATCGGCGACGAGTTGGCGGCACTGCCCGCGCCGCCGCCGTTCTTCCATATCGGTTCGGACGAGCCGTCCGATCTCGGTCGTGGACAGGCGAAAGATCTCGTCGCGGCAACGGGCGAGGGCGCGGTCTTTGGGCGCCACGTCGCGGATACGGCGAATTTCGTGGTCGCGCACCATGGCGGGCGGCCGCTCATTTGGGACGACGCGCTCGCGCAGCATCCGGAGCTCTTCGGCGAGCTCCCGAAATCGCTCGTGTTCGTCAACTGGCACTACGGCTCGGAAACGAGCTACCAGCCGTATATCGATCGCATCGCCAAGGGCGGTTTCGAGCAGCTCGTCGCCCCCGGGGCGCTCAATTGGAATGAGATCTATCCCGATGTCGATGCGGCGCTTCCCAACATCGACCGGTTCGTCTCCGAAGGAAAGGCCTCGCACGTGCTCGGGCTCTTTCAAACCGTTTGGCACGATGACGGCGAGACGTTCTTTGAGGCGACGTGGTATCCCGTCGTCTACGCCGCGGCGAGTGCGTGGGAAGCCGAGCCCGTCGATCGCACGCGTTTCGCGGCGGATTTCCCTTCGGTATTCTTCGGTTCGGACGACGCGCGCTACGCGAGCGACATCGCCGCGCTCGGACGCTGCCGCTCGCTCTTGCGCGCCAATCCGCGCGAATATGGCGACTATCTGTTTTGGGCCGATCCGCTGAGCCCCGATCTCGCGAACGTCCCCGACCTGCTCGATCTCTCGGCGCTGCGCTTGGCCGCCGAGGGCGCGATGGCACACTTGCGGTTCGCCGTTCCGCCGCTGCATCGCAACGCCGCCGCCGTGATGGCACTCGCCGCGCGGCGTTACGACGCCCTCGGACGCGAGTACCAAATTCCGCGCGAGGCGCGCGCGTACTACGACGACGCGCGCGCCAACGCCGACGGCACGCACGATGGCTTCGTATTTCGCGGGCTCAACGTGGCAAAGTATTTGTTTTGGGAGCAACGAGACACGATGCTCGCCCTCGAACCGCAAGTCCGCGCCGCGTGGGAATACGAGAATCGCTCGAGCCACGAAGAGAGCGTTTTGGAACGCTATCATCTCGCGGCACGGCGTGCGATCGAGCGCGCGGATCGATTGAGCGCGGTCGTCTATCGCGACTACATTGCGAAGAAGACCCTGCCGACCTTCGAGGAAGCAATCGGGCCTTGATCGGCGTGCTGATGCTCGCGATCTTCGCGCTCGCGGCCGCGCTCATGTACGCGCGCGTGCTGCCGGCGCTGCTAGCCGTGCCGCTGATGGCGCTTGCGATTGCGGCCGTGGCAGGTGCGGGAATCGGCGGGCTCACGAGCACGATCGTCGACGGCACGAAGTTTCTTGCGCCCGTCATCGTCACGGTCATCTTCGGCGCGCTCCTTTCGCGCGTGACGCTGGCCACGGGTATCGCCGAAACGATCGTCGCGTACGCGGCGGAATTCGGCGGCGACCGGCCGGCCGTGCTCTCGCTCGCGCTCTGCGCGGCGGTGGCCGTGCTGTTCGTGTCGCTCACGGGGCTCGGTGCCATCATCATGGTCGGATCGATCGTTCTGCCGATCATGATGACCATCGGGGTTCCGAGAAAGACGGCGGCCACGCTGTTTCTGCTGTCGTTCGCGCTCGGGTACATCTTCAACATCGCGCAGTGGACGTTTTATCTCAACACGTTCGGGGTCGAGCGAGCCACGATGCAGCCCTTCGCGTATGCTCTCGCCGCGGTGGACGCGCTCGCGATCGGCGCATTCGCATTCGTTCGTTTTCGCACGACGCGCGGCTACGCCGCGTGGGCGCTGTCCGCGGAAGAACCGGTTGCCCGCAAGCGCGCGCCGCTCTACGCGCTCGCCACGCCGGCGCTGCCGATCCTGCTCTACTTCGTCTTTCACGTCAATGCGATCGTGGCGTTCGCACTGTGCGCGCTGTACGGAGTGCTCGCGACGAATCCGCGCAAGTCCGTCGAAACGCTCGTCGCCTCGGCGATTCGCGGAACCGAAGACGTATCGCCCGCAATATTGCTGTTCATGGGTATCGGAATGCTGCTCGTGGCGACCGGGTTGCCGAGTGTTAAAGCCGCGCTGCTGCCGCTCGTGAGCGCGATCGCGCCGCGGTCGTGGTTCGGATACGTGTTGCTCTTCGGCGTTCTCTCCCCGCTCGCGCTGTATCGCGGCCCGCTCAATCCCTTCGGAGTCGGGATCGTGGTGTACACCGTGCTCGCCGGGCTCGGCGTACTTCCGGCGGCCGTGCTGGTCGCCGCGGTGATGGCGGTGGTGCAAGTCCAGAACGTATGCGATCCGACGAACACGGCCAACGTCTGGGTGGCGAATTTCACGGGGACGCCGGTCGGCGAGATCACGAAGCTCACGCTGCCGTTTCAAACCGCCGTCGCGATCGTAGCGACGCTGCTCGTCGTTGTGTTTGGCGGCCCGCTGCTCGGCACGCAGCCTTTCCATTCGGCCGCCCCCGCGAGCGCCGCGGAGCCGCCCGCGGCGAGCGCCGGAATGCTCGCGCCCGTCACGTCTTCGGATGTCATCGCGGTGGCCGCCGGAAGCGGAGCGGACGCGCCCGTGGCCGCGGCGCAGGTGGCGACCGAGTTCGCGCGCAGCTGGGCCGGAATGCGAACGGTCGGCTACGCCGGCGACGTGGGTGCATCGGATTGCGCGGGGAAGAATTTCGCAGCCTACGTGCGCGTGTCGACCTCGCCGTACGACGTCGGCCTCGAGCTGACGGATTGTGCGGGCTGGCCCGTCGACGAGTGGTACGTCGACCGCGCCGGCGACGTTCGAGCGGCGGCGCTCGCCGCCGTCTTTCGCGTGCGCACCTGGTCGCTCGAACATCCAAGTCTCGCGCGGACCCTCTTCACGCGCGGGCTTGCGTACGACACGGTACGCGCGAAACCGTCGTTCTACTACAGCCTTTTCAAGAGCAACGACGGCCAGATGCGCGCGTTCGTACGGCCGGGCGGCCCGGCCTACGTTGCGGGGTTGCGCACGAACGACATTGTTGAAAAGCTCGACGGAAAATTTTGGTGGGAGTACGGAACCTTCCAAACGCAGTCGCGCGCCTACGACGGCAAGTCGCACGCGTTCACGATCCTGCGAGGGACGGGTGAGAAGACCGTCGTGCTCGGCATGCCGTTCGCGCCGTCGCCGTGAGCACCGCACCTCCCGGCTCGAACGCTCCACTGCGCGTCGGCATCGACGTCGGCGGAACGTTTACCGATGTGGTCGTGGTCGACGCGTCGACCCGTGCGATCGTCGCCCGCGTGAAGATACCGACGACGCACGATGCGCCCGAAGGTGTTGCAGCGGGCATCGTGGCCGGGTTGCGACAAGCCCTCGAAGCCCCCGGCGTCGACGCGGCGCGCATCGCGTTCATCGCGCACTCCACCACGCAGGCGACGAACGCGCTGCTCGAAGGCGATGTCGCGCGCGTCGGGGTCGTCGCGCTGCACGGGCGCTTCGGCTGGCTCGAACGCGCGCAGCTGCGCGTTGGGCCGATGCAACTCGCCGCCGGGGTTTCGTTCGCGCCCGTTACGGTCTTCGCACGCTCGGGCGACGAAGGCGCGATCGCCCGGGCCGTGGACGCGCTCGTCGCGCGCGACGTGCAGACGATCGTGGCGAGCGAATCGTTCGGCGTGGATCGTCCGGCGGCCGAACGGCGCACTGCGGAACTCGCGCGCACGCGCGGCCTGCCTGCGACCGCGGGACATGAAGTCGCGACGACCTACGGTTTGCGGCCGCGCACGCGCACGGCCGTCATCAACGCGGCGATCCTCCCGCGCATGCTGAAAACGTCGCGCATGACGGCCGAGGCGGTCGAGCGCGCCGGTATCGGCGTGCCGCTCATGATCATGCGCAGCGATGGCGGCGTGATGGATGTAGCCGAGGTCGCGCGGCGCCCGATCCTCACGATGCTCTCGGGACCCGCGGCCGGCATCGCGGGCGCGCTGCTGCACGAGAACGTGACCGACGGCATCTTCATCGAAGTCGGCGGAACGAGCGCCGATTGTTCCGTGATCCGGCGTGGTTCTCCGCAAATGCGGCCCGCGCGCGTGGGCGGACATCGCACGATGCTGCGCACGCTCGACGTGCGCACGCTCGCGATCGCCGGCGGCAGCATTCCGCGCGTCGATCGCAACGCCCGCGGCGTCGCGGCGCTGCGCGACGTTGGGCCCCGCTCGGCCCACATCGCCGGGCTCGGCTACGTCTGCTTCGCGCCGCCGGAGCGATTGGCGGGCGCGCGCACCGTTTTCGTGCGCCCGCAACCCGGCGACGCGGGCGATTACCTCGCGCTCGAAGGCGCGGACGGCGCGCGCTTCGCGCTCACACCGACTTGCGCGGCGAACCTGCTCGGCTACGTCGCGGACGGGGATTTCGCGCGCGGCAACGATGCGAGCGCGGCAGCCGGCTTCGCGATCGCAGCCGAGTCGCTCGCGTGCGACGCGCGCGAGCTAGCACGCGCGGTCCTCGAACGCGCGACGCAGATTCTGCGCGGCGCGATCGACGAACTGGTGGCGGATTACGATCTGGAGGTCGCAGATGTCGAACTGGTCGGGGGCGGCGGCGGCGCGGCGGCGCTCGTTCCGTTCGCGGCGGAGCGGCTTCATCTACGCTACCGGCTCGCGCGCGATGCCGAGGTGATCTCTCCGCTCGGGGTGGCGCTCGCGCTCGTGCGCGACGTGGTGGAACGCACGATCGTCGATCCGTCCGCGGACGATATCGTTCGGGTTCGGCGCGAGGCCTTCGAGCGCGTCGTCGCGGCCGGCGCGGCCGCGGACCTGGTGGAGGTGACCGTTGAAATCGATGCGCGCCGCAATCTCGTTCGCGCGACGGCATCCGGCGCGACGGCGGCCGTGGCTTCCCAAGTGGGCGCGCTCGTCGCGAGCGATGCCGAGCGCATCGCCGCGGCCGCGCGTAGTCTGCACGTCGAACCCGCCGCGCTTGCGAGCGTCGCGGCGGTCGGAACGTTCGCGGTCTACGGCACGGCCGGAGCGGTGCGCGACGTGTGCGCGGTCGATGCGCGCGCGACGGTGCGCCTCGTGAGCCGGCGCGCGCGCGTCGTGCTCAGCTCGGTCGTGCGGCTCGAACGCGATCTCGCACGTCTCCTCGAAGAGGCGACGGCGTTCGGCGATGTGGGCCGCGCCTTGCCCGACCTCCATCTCGTCTATGGACGGCGGGTTGCCGATCTCGGCGCCCTCGCATCGGCGGCGGCGGTGATTGCGCTCGCGAGCGAAGAAGTGCGGGGGCTTGCGCCGTCGACGGAAATCGCGCTCGTTGCGGCGACCCGTTCGGCCTGAATCACAACCTGCGAGCGCGGAAGGCGATGAGCCCGCTTGCCTGGTAGAGCCTCGTGTATGAAGCAAGCGTCTTTCGTGCTGGCCGCATTGATCTCGGCCGCTCTTCTCGTTGCCGGGTGCAGCAAGTCGGCGGACACGAGCTCGAATACGTCCGCCTCGGAGGGGTCCGCCGCGTCCACCGATCCGGCGGCCTTGTCGTCGCCTGCGGGCAACGTCGCGTCGGCGATCCCGGAAGCGAATCCGCCCTCGCCCGACGCCGACGCTTCGGCGCCGGTGAACGTTACTTCGACCGACGACGGCGCGAGCTTCACGCAGGGCAACAAGTCGGCATCGTTCGGCAAGGGCTCGGCCGACGATATCAAAGCTTCCGGACTCCCCCTGTATCCGGGTATCGATCCGGCAGCCACGACCGTCATCAAGAGTTCCGATTCCAACGCGAAGGCGATCACGGTATCGGCTTCGACCACGGACGATTTCGCAAAGTCGATGCTTGGTATGCGAGCCAACTGGGATCCGATTACAAGGCGAGCCGCCTCGATTTCGGTGGGGCGCAGATCACGACATTCAAAAAGGACGTCGACGATGGTGAGTCGAGCGTGTTATTGACCGCATCCAAGGATCCGAAAGACGGCCAGCCGGCCGTCGCGGTCATGCTGGTTTCGAAGTCGAAGCCATAGCTTTCGGCCGCGAGGTGATTCGCGGGAGCGAGAGCGCCAGTTTCGATATCGTCGGCAACACCGTCGGGGTGCGCAGTTCGGACGGCATCGCGCTCATGTAGCGGTCGTTCTCGTTCACGCAGGACGCGAGAAAACTGCGCCACGTCAGGTCTTCGAGAATCGTAAACGCGCCCTCCGCGCTGAAGCCGACGCCCTGTGTCTTCGGTGCGTCTTTCGCTCCCGGCGCGAAGGTCGCAACGATCCGCCTGACGGCGCGCAGGTACCCGAGCGCCGTTGCGAATGCCTGGAACGGCTTCGCGCCGCGTCCGCGGCGAACGCGTTCGTACGCGATCCAGTTGACGAAGAAGGTCACGTGGCGCGCTTCTTCGAGAAGAACGACTTCAAAAATGTCGGTCAGCTCCGGCACGAACATTTGGATCTGCCGCGCGAGCCCGAAAATTCCGAACCCTAAGAACGAATCGATGCACTCTTCGTAGCCGAAGTCGATGAACGCGCGCTCGGAGAAATCGAGCTTCGGAGGCGGCTTTTCGATCACGGGAACGCCGTACCGGCGGAGCATCTCCGTCAGCAGTTGGCCGTGGCGAGTCTCCTCGACGCCTTGGATCGCCATCGCCTCGGCGATGAGCGGATCGGTCAGGGTCTTCGCATATTCCGAGACCATGCGGCCCGCATTGCGTTCCGCGGCCAGCGCGACGCTCCAAAAGGGAATCGAACGCAGCCGGTCGATGGAGGTCTTATCGATCGTGGGCCAGGGCAGCGCGGAGGGCGTGAAGCTGCGATGCGTTTCGATGAAGGCGTTACAGAAGAGGGTCTTGTGGGCTTGCGAGCCGTCGGTCATGGTGGTGTCTCATCTCGGGATGCGGCGACTGAATCCTTTAGCATCAGTAAGACGCTCGCCGTCACCGCTTTGTTCGGCCTTGCGACATTTGTCATCCATATCGTCCGCGCGGGCGCTTACGGCTATCAGCGCGACGAGCTGTACTTCATCAGTTGCGCGCGCCATCTGGCCTGGGGGTACGTCGATCAGCCGCCGCTGATCGCGCTGATCGCGAAAATTTCGCTCGCGCTCTTCGGCGATTCGCTCTACGCGATCCGTCTGTTGCCGGCCGTCGCCGCGGCGGCCATCGTCGTGCTGACGGGCCGGCTCGCGCGCCGCTTAGGCGGCAGCCTCGCCGCGCAGATCCTCGCGATGCTCGGGATCGCGCTCGCGCCGTTCTATCTCGCCGTCGGTAATCTCCTGACCATGAACGCCTTCGAACCGCTCCTGTGGATCGGCGCGGCGTACCTGTTCGTCAAAGCGAACGAAGACGACGCGCCGCTAACGTGGGCCGCGCTCGGGCTCGTGTGTGGTCTCGGCCTCATCGACAAGTACTCGATGTTTTTCTTCCTCGGCTCGAGCGTCGTCGCCATCGCCATGACGTCGTCGCGCCGCGCGCTCTTGCGTCCCGGGGTCGCGCTTGCCGCTGCGATCGCGTTCGCGATCGTCGCCCCGACGCTCGTCTGGCAGGCGCGGCACGGCTGGCCGCAACTCGAGCTTCTGCACCACGCCGCGGCGGCGAAGAACGTCGCCCTCGGCCCGCTCGACTTCTTTCTGCAGCAGATCCTGATGATGGGTCCGCTCGCCGCTCCGCTTTGGATCGCGGGCCTGGTTTCGCTGATGCGCGGACGCTCCGCTTTGCGTTGGTACGCCTTCGCGTACGTCATCCTTTCGATCGTTTATCTGGTTCTCGGCGCGAAGGTATACTATCTCGCTCCGATCTACCCCGTGCTGTTCGCGGCGGGTTCGGTTTCGGTCGCGGCATTCGCGCAGCGCTGGCCCGGCGCGCGTTTTGGGTATCCCGCGCTCCTGTTCGCCGCGGGCTTCGCGATCGCACCGGAAGCCTATCCGTTGCTTCCGTTGCCGGCGTTTTTGCAGTACCAACGCGTCTTCGACGTCCGCGGCATCAAGATGGAAAAGCACCCCGAAGGCCTCGTGCCGCAACAGTTCGCCGACATGCTCGGCTGGGACACGCTCGTACGAACGTTAGCGCGCGCCTGCGCGACCCTCACGCCCGCCGAGCGGCGCGAAGCCGTGATCCTCACGGGCGATTACGGGCAGGCGTCCGCGGTCGATTTCCTGGGACCGCAGTACGGCTTGCCGCCCGCGATTAGCGGCCACAACAACTACTATCTGTACGGAACCGGTGGCGCAAGCGGCAACCTCGTCCTCGCCATCGGCATCCCCGAGGCGCAGCTTCGCGGCGAGTTCGGGGTCGTGCGCCAAGTCGGCCTCTATCACGACGCCTACGTGCTGCCGGATTTCAACGATCTGCCGATCTACGCGTGCTCCCACCCCGTCCGCCCGCTCGCCGCCTGGTGGCCGGCGATGAAGCGTTTTATTTAGGCCGCGGTCGCGGGACGCGAGCCAGCCGGGGTGAAGAGAGAGCGGTCATCTCGCCGCCCTGGAGTTCCCGTTTGAAAAAGACGCTCTTGTCATTCCTCGCGTGGTCGCTCGGCGCGAGCCTCGCCCTTCCGGCACCCGCCGCGGACGGCCGCGTCAATGCGAGCACGATTCCGCACGTCTTACGCTTCGCGACGGGCGAAGATATCCAGGGACTCAACCCCGATCTCAACACACAGGCGGTCCTTGGATATCTCTCGCAGATGACGATGGGCTATCTGTTCCGGTGCGATCACGAGAACCGGTTCGTGCCCGAGCTTGCGATCGAAATTCCGTCTTTCGCCAACGGCGGCATCTCGCGCGACGGAAAGACGGTCACGGTGCACCTGCGAAAGGGCGTGAAGTGGTCCGACGGGGAGCCGTTCGACGCGGACGATGTGGCCTTCTCGATCGCGGTCGTCAATAACCCGGCGAACAATATCGACGCGCACGATGGCTTCGATCAGGTCACGAAAGTTGACGAGCCCGACAAGTACACGGACGTCATTCATCTCAAAGCGCCGTACGGCCAGATCGTTTCGATTCTCTTCTCCTCGGCGAATAACATCGCCATTTTGCCCAAGCACCTCCTCGGCTCGCTGCCCGATATCAATACGGCGCCGTATAACGCGCTGCCGGTCGGCGTCGGGCCGTTTCGATATACCGCCTGGAAGCGCGGCGACGCGGTGGAACTCGAGGCCAATCCGCTGTATTGGCGCGGCCGCCCGAAGCTCGATCGCGTGATCATGAAGTTGATTCCGGATCGCAACACGGTGCTCGGGCAACTTCAGACGGGCGAACTCGATCTCTGGTATCCGTTCGGCGGCGCGTTTCTCGGCCGTGTCGCCGCAATTCCGACCGTCGACGTTTTGCGTGAGCCGGCCTACGCGTTCAACGAGATCAACCTCAACCTCAAGAATCCGGCGCTCGCCGATGCGGACGTTCGCCGCGCGCTCGTCTTGGCCGACGATCGCAAGACGATCATCGCGAAGATCGGGCACGGGGTCGGCGTCCTGCAAGACGTTTCCGCGCCCGTGGTCGATCCGATGGTGCCCAAGAACATCCCGTTCACCGCCTACGATCCCGCCAAAGCCAATGCCTTGCTCGATAAGGCCGGCTGGGTGCTCGGGTCCGACGGCGTGCGTGCCAAGGGTGGCACGCGCTTATCGTTCGAGGTGGCGACGGGTTCGGGATTGCCCGACGTCGACGCGCAGATCGAATTGCTGCGCTCGTTCTGGAAGGACATCGGCGTGGAACTGAGCGTCCAGCACTACGAATCGTCGATGCTCTTCGCGCCGAAGGCCGATGGCGGTATCGTCAACAACGGAAAATTCGACCTCGCGCTCATCGCGTGGACCGTCCCGGTTCCGGTCGATCCGAGCAACTTATATGGCTGCAAGAAGACGCCGATGGAGGGACAGAATATGGGCAGCTACTGCGACCCGAAAGTCGACGCTCTGTTCGCGGACATGCACGCCACATACGACGAGGCGTTGTACAAAGCCGATCTCTCCAAGGTGCTGCACATCATCGCATCGGACGTGCCGGTGATCGTCCAGAGCGGCCGCGAAAATATTTTCGGATTCAATAAGGATCTCAAGAACTTCCATCCGAACAACGTGACCGTCTTCGACGACATGATGAACGTCGACATTTAGAACGCCGGACTGCGTGGAAAACTCGTTGGACGTGCTCGTCATCGGCGGCGGAAACGCCGGTTGCGCGGCGGCGCTGGCGGCGGCTAGGCACGGCGCCCGGACCCTGCTCGTCGAGCGCTACGGGTTTCTCGGCGGCACCGCGACGGCGGCAATGGTCGGCCCCTGGATGACCTTTCACTCAGGCTCCGACCGCATCGTCGGCGGCATCGCGCAAGAAATGGTCGAGCGGCTGATGCGGATGGGGGGCTCGCCCGGCCACATTCACGACGCCTCAGACTACGTCGCGACGATCACGCCCTTCGATCCGGAAGTCCACAAGGCGCTGCTGTTCGAGATGATGGAGGAGAGCGGGGTACGCCTGCTCCTGCACGGATATTTCCTCGACGCGCTGCTGGACGATAGCGGCCGCGTGCGCGGGGCGCGGGTTGCTACGGTCGGGGGTCTGCGCGAGTACGAAGCAGCGGTGACGATCGACGCGTCGGCCGACGCCTACGTCGCGGCCTCGGCGGGCGTGGCGTTGCAGCAGGGCGATGCAGGCGGACGCGTGCAGCCGGCGAGCCTGATGTTTCGCCTGAGCCACGTCGACCTCGCGGCAACCGCCGCGTACGTGCGGGCCAACGCGGATGAGATGCGCACGAGTCTGCCGCCGGAAGAACGCAACGCGTCGGCCTTGACCGCCGTGGCAGGCTTGTATGCGGTGTGGAACGCGGCTCGCAAGCGCGGCGACGTGACCGTACCGCGCGAACTGGTCTCGTTCTTCATCTCGCCGTATCCGGATGAGGTGAGCGTGAACATGACGCGCGTCGTCGATATCGATCCGCTCGACCCGGACGACCTCACACGTGCCGAGGTCGAAGCGCGCGCTCAGACAATGGAACTGCTCGCGTTCTTTCGACGCGATGTGCCCGGATTTGCGAACGCACGCATCGCCGCGACGGCCGCGCAAATCGGCATCCGCGAATCGCGCCGCATCGTAGGCGCGTATACGCTGACGCGCGACGACGTGCTCGCCGCCCGCACCTTCGAAGACGCGGTGGCGCGCAGCGCCTACCCCATCGACATTCACAACCCGTCGGGCTCCGGCACGACGACCTTTCGGTTGCCTCCGGGCGCGAGCTACGAGATTCCGTATCGCTGCATGGTGCCGCAGGACACCCAGGGACTGCTCGTGGCGGGACGCTGCATTTCGACGACGCATGAGGCGCTGGCGTCCACACGTTTGACGCCGACCGTGATGACGCTCGGCCAAGCCGCGGGAACGGCCGCCGCGATGTGCGCCGGTCGCGCAGTCGAACCGCGCGACGTTCCGTACGCGGAATTGCGCGAACAGCTCGTCTGCGACGGGGTCGATTTGCGCCGGGGCTCACCCGTATGAAGCGCCCTCCGGGCGACGGCGCACCGCGCATCATCGTGTGCGATCTCGGCTCCTGGGCGGCGGCGGCGCTGATCGCGGAGTACGATCCGGTTGGGGATGCGATTCGCGTCAACGTTCGCGCGGTCGAACTCGTGCGCACGGCGCTCGGGGATGCCGGCGCCGATCGATTTGTCGCGTGTGCCGTCGCGCACGAATCGTATCACCGGGAACATCCGGGCTGCAGCGAAGCGCAAGCCCACGCTTTCGCAAGCGCCGCGTGCGGCGAAGAAATGGCTGCCTTCCAGCGCGTCGTGCGCGCTGGAATCGTAGGGGCAGTGCGATAGCACTGTACGCCGGGATCGACGGCGGCCAGAGTTCGACGATTGCCGCGCTCGGAGACGAGCAAACGCTGCTCGCGCGCGGCAGCGGGCCTCCCGCCGATCTCGTCGGCGAGGCGCGGGATTCCAAGCGGCAGATCGACGCGCTCGCGGCGGCGCTGCGCGCGGCGCTCGAAGCTGCGCACCTGCCGCCGGACACACGCGTCCGCGCGCTCGTCGCCGGGATCAGCGGTTTCGACGGCGGGTATTCCTCGGTTCCCCGGCTCGAGGCGCTGGCCGAGCGGTCGCAGGTGGTGCACGATACGGTCATCGCTCACGCGGGCGCGCTGAGTGGTGCGGCCGGGATCGTGGTGATTGCCGGGACGGGCAGCGTCGCGCTCGGAAACGCCGCGTTCGGTTCGCCGTTCGTGCGTTGCGGCGGGTGGGGCTACTTCTTTGGCGACGAGGGAAGTGCCGTATGGATCGCGCGCAGCGCGCTGCGTTGCGCGATGCAGCGCGAGGATCGTGGCGAGGCTAGCGTGCTCTGCGACCGCGCGTTCGCTTTCTACGGGACGAACTCGCTGCGCGCGATTGCGCACGCCTTCGCTCATGGTGAGATTTCGCGCCCGGCGCTGGCTGCGTTCGCGGGCGATGTTTTGACGTGCGCGAACGAAGGCGATCGCGACGCGCGCAGCGTGCGCGACGGGGCCGCAAACGAACTCGCCGAATTGACAGCGACGGTCGATCGGCGTCTCGGTGCAACATCGCTGCGACTCGTGTCGCGTGCGGGCGGTCTCTTTCGAGACGATGCGTTCGCGGCGGCGTTCGGAGATGCGTTGACGAATGCGCTTCCGCACGCGAACCTCGTCGAGCCGGCGCACGACCCCGCGCTCGGGGCGCTCGCGCTCGCACGCAAGCTCACATGAACGCGTTGCTCGAACGGTTGCGGGGCGGACTGATCGTGTCGGTCCAAGCCGAGCCGGATTCGGTGCTCAACACGCCCGAAGCGATTGCGCTGCTGTCGCGGTGCGCCGTGCAAAACGGCGCGGCAGGACTGCGCATCGAGGGCGAAGCCCGCATCCGCGCAGTGCGTAGTGCCCTGCCGGACGTGCCGCTGATCGGCATCCTCAAGCGTTCGCACCCCGGTTTCGAGCCATACATTACCTCGACCGTCGCCGAAATCGCGGCGGTTGGCGCGGCAGGGGCCGGCATCGTCGCGTTCGACGCGACCGCGCGGCCGCGGGCCGGCGGATCGACGGTCGCCGATCTCGTGAAGCGTGCGCACGAGAGCGGTCTCCTTGCGATGGCCGACTGCTCCGATGAAGCCGACGCCGCCGCGGCCGCGAGGTGCGAGGCCGACATCGTCGCGACGACGCTAGCTGGTTACACCGCCTTAACGGACGGTCGGCCGCTGCCCGCCCTTGATCTCGTCGCGTCGATCGCCGGCCGGCAGCGGTTTGTAATCTGCGAAGGTGGCATCGCGAATCCGGCGCAGGCTGCAGCCGCCTTCGCTGCCGGGGCCGATGCGATCGTTGTCGGAACGGGGATCACAAACGTCGACGCGCTCGTCCGCCGTTTCGCGGCCGCGGTTCCGCGGGCGCCTCGCTGATACGCAGGATGGCTGCTCTTGTCGCGGTATGTCATGCCGTCCGCGCCAATAGTCCGGCGCCGTGCGGGAGAGAACGTAATTTGGCTCAGCAGAGTGCTTCGGGGCCCAACGTAGTTCAAGTCAAAGGGCTCGGGCCCGGCTTCTGGCAGGTGACGGCCGTTTTGACCGTCCTCTCGCTTATCAATGCCTGGTACTTCCTCTTCGGCTCGATCGACTGGATGATGCCGGGCTCGGCGCACCCGGTCGCCGACAGTACCTACAACATCGACGGACTCTTCAAGTTCATGGCGGTGTTCGGGAACGCGATCATGATCTTCGTCGGTGGCTACGTGATCTATTTCGCGATCGTTTTTCGCGCGCGAGCGAGCGACCCACCGGACACGATCGGCGTTCAGATTCACGACGCGCCGAAGCTCGAGTTCTGGTGGGTCGTCCTTCCGACGCTGCTGCTGATCGTGCTCACGTGGATCAGCATCGTCGTCTGGTACAAGATCCAATTCGGCCCCGCAGTCCCGGCACTCACGACCGAAGTCGTCGGCCACCAGTTTTATTTCGAGTACCGCTACCCGGGCTTGAAGACGTCGGTTTTTTCGAAGACGGAACCGATGCATTTGCCGGTCGGCGTGCCCGTTCGGATCCTGATCACCTCGGCCGACGTGCTGCATCAGTTTTGGGTTCCGGAAATCCGCCTGAAAGCCGCGGCCGTTCCCGGGCTCGTGCAGAATCTCAACTTCACGCCGCTCCAAGTCGGCACGTACGATATCGTCTGCTCGGAATTTTGCGGCATCGATCATAGCAAGATGCAGGGCAAGATGATCATCGAGCCGGTGGCCGCTTTCAACACGTGGCTGAGCGGCGAGAAGAAGGCAGCGGCCGCCGCGGCCGCGTCGGGCGCCGTCGATCTGACGAGCGGCACGGCCGACGCGGGCAAAGCGCTCTTCACACAGAAATGCAGCGCCTGCCACCAGATCGCCCCGTTCGATCAAAAACTCGTCGGTCCGGGCCTGCTGCATGTCACGGACGACCCGGCTCATCCGGCGCTCGTGGACGGCAAACCGCCGACGCCGGCAAACATAGCCGAGATTCTGTCGAAAGGCTACACCGGACCGATCGGCGCGATGCCGAGCGCTCAAGCCAACGGCCTCTCCGCCGCAGACATTGCCAACCTCACCGCATACCTGGCCAGCCTGAAGTAGCCAGAGCACTCACCGAAGAGAGAGATTAGCGGGAATGCAAACCGGACAGACCTCGACCCACGATACCCACGATGCCCACGGTGCAGCGGATCACATCCATCCGCCACCGGAGGGGTTCGTCGCTAAGTACATCTTTTCGCTCGACCATAAGGTGATCGGGTTCCAATACTTCATCACCGCGCTGCTCATGATGATGATCGCCGGTTCCTTTGCCGAACTCATCCGGCTGCAATTGACCGATCCCAAGGGCGCGATCATGAGCAACGACACGTACAACGTGATGTTCTCGATGCACGGTACGGCAATGGTTTGGCTCATGCTGATTCCAATGGTGACCGGGGCCCTCGGCAATTTCGTGATGCCGCTTCAGATCGGCGCGCGCGACGTCGCCTTCCCGTGGCTCAACATGGTGAGCTTTTGGATCTTTCCCGTCGCGGCGGTAATCCTGTTCAGTTCGCTGCTCTTCGGCGGCCCGCACGCCGGCTGGACCGAATATCCGCCGATCTCGCTCGCGGATGGAACGGCCGGCGCGCTGTGGTGCTTGGCGATCTTCACGATCGGGATCAGTTCGACGATGACCGGGCTTAACTTCATGGTGACGATCATCAAAATGCGCGCTCCCGGGATGACCTGGACCCGCATGCCGCTGTTCGTCTGGGCAACGTTCGCGACGGCGCTGATGAACATGTTCGCGACGGTCGCGCTGTCGGCGGCCGTCGGCGCGCTCTTCATCGAACACGTTTTCAACGTTCCGTTCTTCGATGCGACGCGCGGCGGAAGTGCGGTGCTCTACGAGCACATGTTCTGGTTCTACTCGCACCCGGCCGTCTACATCTTCATCATTCCGGCGTTCGGCATCGTCTCCGAAGTGCTGCCGACGTTCGCGCGCAAGCCGATCTTCGGCTACAAGGTCATCGCGTTTTCGTCGATGGCGATCGCGCTCTTGAGCTTCACGGTCTGGGCGCATCACATGTTCCCGAGCGGTCTGGCTCCCTGGCTGCAGATTCCGTTTATGATCCTCACGTACGCGATCGGCATTCCGACGGGCATCAAAGTGTTCTCGTGGGTCGCGACGCTGTGGGGCGGGCGCATCCACTACAGTACCTCGATGCTGTACGCACTCGGTTTCTTGATCACGTTTACGTTTGGAGGCATCACGGGGATCTTCTTGGCTTCGGTTCCGGTCGATCTTCACGAGCACGGCACCTACTTCGTGGTCGCGCACTTCCATTACGTGGTGGGCGGCGGCGCGGTGATGGGCTTCCTCGCTGCGATTCCATACTGGTATCCGAAAGCGACGGGCAGGATGATGAGCGAGAGGCTCGGGAAACTGGGGTTCTGGCTGTTCTTCATCGGTCTCAACGGAACGTTCTTACCGATGCATTGGCTCGGGCTCGAGGGCATGCCGCGCCGCTACGCGACCTACGAATATTTCGCGAAGGCCTTCCCGGACGCGGTGTTCTGGAACCGCTTCGAAACGGCGTTCTCGTTCTTGATGGTGGCATCGGTCGGCTTGCTCGTGTTCAACGCGATCTGGAGCCTGCGGCACGGGAAGATCGCCGGTATCAACCCCTGGGGGGCGCGCACGCTCGAGTGGACGATCAGTTCGCCTCCACCGTATTACAACTTCAAGAAAATTCCGCAAGTCTACGATCGTCCGTACGATTTTGATAAACCGTTACCGTATGGCAACCTCGATAATCAGACCGAGCCGTTCCCGGAGTATGGCAAGGTCGTGATGCCGGTTCCCACGCCGGCCGGGGCGTAGCGCGTGGCGACTGCCGTCAAATCCATAGAATTGCAAGCCGTCGAGGCTCGCTATCACGACGTCGATCACGTGTACGGCGAAACGCGCGACATCCGGCTGCTCGGCTTCGTGTTCTTCCTGCTTGCCGACTGCCTGCTGTTCTCGTCGTTTATCTTCTCGTACATTTACCTGCGGACGTCGGCTCCGGCCTGGCCGCCGTTTCTCGACGGCAAGCAGCTCCCATGGTTCGATACGAGCTTTGCGGCCATGAACTCGATCGTGCTGTTTGGTTCGGGCGTAACGATGCACTTCGCCCTCGAGAGCTGGAAGAACCTCAACAAGCGGATGTTCAACATGTGGCTCGTCGCGACGATCGTGCTCGGCATCGGCTTCCTGCTCGGTCAAGCGCACGAATACTCGAGCGTGGGTATCACGTGGCAAGGCACCACGATGGGCGCGTCGTTCTTCACGTTGACGGGGATGCACGGATTGCACGTCTTCATCGGCGTCGTCTACCTGATCATCCTCGGGTTACAGGCCAACCGCGGCGTGTACACCGGGTCCAAGTATTTCGGGCTAACGGCGGGGACGCTATATTGGCACTTCGTCGACGTCATCTGGGTCGCGCTTTTCTTCCTCTTCTATTTATGGTGATCGATGGACGCAGCAGTATTTGAGAGAATCGTCGCCTTCTTGGGCGCAATCATCGTCGGCGTCACGGCGAGTTTTCAGCTGAAGAACGAGTGGAAGGTACACGGTCTCGACGCCCAGGTGACGAAACTTTTGCTCGGCCTGATGGCCTTCGGCTGCGTGCTCGCGCTGCTGGCATCCGTCCATTTCCTAGGAGACCACCACGTATGAGTCACGATCCCGAACCGAGCGCCGCCGTTATCCTCCCGGGACTCCCGGCCAGCGCCGGTATCGCAGCTGAAGTCAAGTACTTCATCGCCGTCTCGGTGCTGCTCGCGCTCATGCAGGGTGCGTTCGTGGAGATATCCTCGGTCTTCGGGCGGGTTTGGCCCTCCGCCCACTCGGCGACGATTCCGCTGCCGCCGTCGCATCTGCCAAGCTAGCGTGAGGCGCGGCGCTCGGCGTCGCGTGCGGCAACGCCTATGCCGAAGGGAGCGATTTCGGCCGGCAGGACGCCCGTCGGACGCCCGTCGATCTTGTGGACGCCGCCGTACGTGCTGAATTCCACCAAGACCGGCCACTGATCGCGCTTTCCGATCGCGCTCGGCCAATCGCGCAACGGCCACTCGGCGAGCATCTCCCGGTCGGCGCCGAGCACGGCGACGTAGTACTCGGGAAGGCCGTTTTTTGCCATACGGTAGCGAATGTAGCCGTCGACGGTGTAGATCGGCGAGAAGGTTTCGAGTACGGCTTGCGTGCACGGCACCATCAAGACGATCGCGTAGACCAAGAAACCGATGGCGGCGAACGCGAAGATCGGCGCGGAAAGCAGCGCGATGTCTTGCTTGCGCAGCAGCAGCGCGATCGGCAACACCGCGAAGAAGATTGCCACGATCAGCGGTTCGATCGCGATCGTCAAACGCCCGAAGAATCCGCGCAACACAACGCGCCGCTCGGCATGCGTCCAGGGTCGCGACGCGACGACCGAGCTTTGCCACTTCCGGTGCACCTGACGCCGCATGTTCGGCACCGGTTCAGAATCGTGCGGGGGCGCTCCTGTAGGTCGCGAACTTCAGGTTTGATGAACCGGCGCCTAGCCCATTTCGTAGCGTGCGGCGTGGCCGTCGCGGCGATGCTGCCGTGCGGTGGTGCTTCGGCTCACCCGAAGCGGGTCGAGGGCGTCGTGCTCAGCGTCTTGGCGGGACAGCGCGAGGCGATCGTTCGGTGCGATCCGTTCGGGAGCGAGCGCGCGCTCACGACGCTGTTTCGGATTCCGGCAGCAACGGCCGCGTCGCTGCGCGCGGGCGACCATATCGTCGGCCTTGCCGACGAAGACTCCGGCGGCCGGCTGCTCGACGAGGTCCGCGTCGTGCCGCTCGCAGCGGAGGCATCGCTGCCCAGCGCCGTGCGAGCGGTGCGGCCGCTCTCGATCGGTGACCCCATGCCGGCGACCCGTTTCGTCGATCAGTCGGGGCACGCATTCGACTTTTCCGAGTTCCGCGGCCGGTCCGTCGTTCTCGCGTTCATCTACACCCGCTGCCGCGATCCGAAAGAGTGTCCGCTCGTCTCGGGGGCGTTCCATGTGCTGCAAAGCCGCCTTGCAAATGGTCCGTACCACCTTGTCGAGATGACGCTCGATCCGACCTTCGACCGGCCGCGCGTCCTCGCGCGCTATGCGGCCGTTTTTGGCGCCGACGCACATCGTTGGACCCTCGGCACGGGGAATCGCGATACGGTGCTGGACTTCGACGCGCGTTTCGGCATCGATCCGTTTGGCGATCCGCGCGCCGGCTTCATCCACACCGAGCGCACGGTACTGATCGGTCCGGACGGGAAGATCGTCGACTACCTCGATTCTGCCGGTTGGGATCCAGCCGACATCGTAGCGCGCCTGCAAGCGATCGATTCGCGGCCTTCAAACCCGCTAGCGCGCCTCGATTTCGAACTCTCGAAAGCTGCCGTTGCCGTGTGCGGCAACCGGGTTGCGGGCTTCTCGGGCCTGGCAGATCTCGCGATCGTCCTAATCATCTTCGGCACTTGCGCTTGGGTCTTGCTGCGTCTCGCCCGAAAGATATTCGTCGAACAGATCTGAGCGGGCAGGCGAGCGCTACAACCTGCCGGCGCGCTGCGGCATCGTTTCGGGAACGACGCCGGTCGAGCGTCCGTCGATACGATGGATGCCGCCGTCCATGCTGAATTCGACGAGGGACGGGCGGACGGCATCCACGAGCCGCGTCGAGCCGAAGCTCGGCCACTCCACAATCGTGCGCCGCTCTTCGTTCAGCACCGCGACGTAACCGTTGGAGCCGGCATCCGTATGCCGGTCGGCCCTGCGATATCGAACGTATCCGTCGACGATGTAGATCGGCAGCAAGGTGCGCCGCAACGCACGTAACGATGGGACCATCAGAGCGACGGCGTAGATGAGGAAGCCGCCCGCGACAAGCCCGAAGATGGGTGCGAGCACCAGAGTGGCGTCGTGCTGCTCGAGTTTCGCGGGGGCGGGCGGCGGAAAGAAAACGAGGCCAATCGCGAGCGCCCCAAAAACCAACACGCACAGCAGGGGTTCGATAGCGATCTGCATGCGGCACAAGAGCGCGCGCACGACGGCGCGGCGCTCGGATTTCGTCCACGCGCGCCGGACGAGGGTCTTCTCGTAGTCGCCCAAGCCCGCTTTCATGCTCGTCGCTTCGGCATGGCTTGGGACCCTCCTCGGGAGTTGTGTGGGCGCTCTTAGAGCGTGATTTCGCTGATCTGAATGATCGGTTCGATCGGCGTGTAGTTCGGGATGTCGCCCATGATCTCGGCGGCATGGGGAGTGAACGCGTCCGTGAACGCCTCGACCGAATCGAACACGAGGTGGCCGGCAGCGATGTAGGTGGGCGAACTGCCGGGAGCGCCGCCGGCCAGGCCTTGTTCCGCGGCGATGCTCTTGCACGCGCTTCCGCAGAGGTTTTGCACCATCGGCATGTGCTTCGTGCGGTAGTACTCCATGTCGAACTTCGCGCCGTTTGAGTTCGGGTAGAACACGCTGACTTTTATCATGCCGGGGCCTTATTGATGGGTTCGAGCCAAGCCTTTCGCTGCGGACTCTAAGAATTCTCAGTAACGAGCGCCTTCGAGAGGCCGCGCGGGGCGTCGCTATCGATGTGGCGCGCGCGGGCGGCATGGAGCGCGATCGTCTGCACGGTGACGAGCCAAGCGAGCGTGTTGAACGGGGTGTCGACGTCCGGGCCGAGCCGCTCGACGCCTTCGATCGTCTGCGTTCCGAGGGTGTAGCGCAGCGCCTCCGAGGCTCGAACCTCGCGCAGCGGCCGCTCGACGATCGCGAACGCGTCGTCGTCGACGATGCCGAGTACCGCGCACGTTGCGTCGACCATCGCGACGCTGCCGTGACGAAATTCGCCTGCGGCAAAACCCTCGGCGTGCAGGTAGCACGCTTCTTTGAGTTTCAAGCCCATTTCGCGCGCGATCGGCAAACCGTAGTCCGACCCGAGAACGATCACGCTCGCACGCCGAGCGATGCGGTGCGCGGCTTCGATCGTAGGTGCGTGCTGCGAGCCGTCGAGCCACGCCTGCACGCCGCGAGCCGTGTCCTCCAACATCTTGGCATCGCGATGGCCGTCGCTTGCGAGCAGCGATGCGGCCCAGAGCAGGATGGCCGCCGTCGCGGAAACGCTCTTGCTTGCGGGAACGGCGATCTCGGGACCCGCTCCGATATCGATGACGCGATCCGCGCGCGCGGCGAGCGGCGAACCCGGGGAGTTCGTGATCGCGACGAGTTTGCGCGGCCGCAACACGGCGGTGCCCTCGAGCATATCCGTCGATTTGCCGCTTTGCGAGACGGCGACGACCACTCGATCGAGATAGGCATTGTGGTCGAGCCGCGCTTCGGTTGCGGCCAGTGCATGCGCCGAAATTCCGCGTCGCCGCAGGGCGAGCGCGCCGAGTTGTGCCACGAAAAGAGAACTGCCGCTGCCGACCAATACGACGTCGCCGTCGAGTTCGCGTGCGAGGCGGGAGGCCGCCCCCGATGCCGCGAGCCTCATCCAGAGCGCGGGCTGTTCGCGAATCTCTTGCTCGAAGTGACGCCCGAGGTGCGCTTGCATGCGAGCCGCTTAGATCGGTATCTTGCGTTCGTTTTCGCGCGAGGCGAGGAAGCACGTCACGATGGCGGCGACGACGGCGATTGCAGCGAACACCTCGTACGCGAGACGATAGCCGTCGACGTCGTCGATACGCGTGCCGACCGCGCCGCCCGCAAGCGAGCCGCCGAAGATCTGACCGATGATGAGAAAGATGCTGAGCAGTCCGACGGCGGTCGCGCGCGAGGACGGCGGGACTTCGTTCGTGATGATGTAGCGCGTCGGCGCGCCGAGCAGCGCTCCGAAGCCGGTGCCCGCGATCACGATGCCGGCGATCGTGAGCCAGAGATTGCCGAGCGACGCTGCGAACAGGCCGAGCCCGGCTGCCGTGAGGAGGGAGCCCGCCAGCAGGACCGCGCGACTGCCGACCGCATCGAGCGCGCGGCCGGCGGCTGGAATCACGGCCACGAACATGAACGCGCCGATTGCCGCGATGCTGCCCGCGGCGAGAATCGTGATGCCGCTTGCGGCGACGAGCGCGGCCGGGATGAAGAAGAGCGCGCCCTCGAGCAGCCCGATCAGGAGTTCGAGCCCGTACGTCAGCGCGAGTTGTCTGCTGGCAAAGAGCTGCGGCGAGATCACCGGCGCCGCCGCACGGCGTTCGATGGGAACGAGCAACGCAAACGCGACGGCGGCGAGCGCGAGCGCGCCGAACGTGATCCCGTTTCCGAATGCGGCGGCACGGGTGTCCAGGCGCGTGAGACCGACCATCACGCCGAGCAGGCCGAGGCCGAGTACGGCGAGCCCCGCGATGTCGAGCGGACCGCGTGCGCGAGCGGCAACGGAGGGGACGTGCCGCCGCGCGAGCACGATAACGACGATGGCGAGCGGTACGTTCGCGATGAAGATCCAATGCCACGAAAAGAAATGCGTGAGGGCGCCGCCCACGTTCGGACCCAAGATTGCGGCCAGTCCCCAAATCGCGCCGAGGATCCCGAGCGCCGAGCCGCGCCGTTCGAGCGGCACGCTGTCGCCGATGGCTGCCGCCGCAACCGGAAATATCCCGCCGGCTCCCGCCGCTTGAATCGCGCGCGCGATCAAAAAGACGGTGAAGTTCGAGGAGACGATCGCGAGCACGCTTCCGGCCGCGAAGATCGAAACGCAGAGGATGTAGATCGTACGGCGCCCGATATCGTCGGAAAGCTTCGTCATGATCGGGATCGAGACGACGTTTGCGAACAGATACAGCGTGAGCGTCCACGCGACGTCGCGCGGTGCGATGCCGAAGCCGTGGGCGATTGCGGGCAGCGCCGGAGAAAGCACCCCGAGATCGAGCGCTCCCGCGAACACCCCGAGACCGAGCGTCACGAGCAGCGGGATGTGAGAACGATCGAACGTGTGCCCGGCCACGCTGCGCGGCGCGGCCGCGATCAAACCAGCAACCGGTCGAGCACCATCGCGGCGCACATCAAGGCGAGATAGATGAGCGAATATTTAAACGTTATGCGAGCGAGCGGCTTCGTGGGTCCGTCGAGCAGCTTCCATGCATCCCAGATGAAAATGCCGCCGAGGATCGCCGCGGGAACGAAATACCAAAGGCCCATGATGCCGAGCGGCGTCAGCGCGAGCGACACCGCAACCAACACGATCGTGTAGATGAAGATCTCGATCTTCGTGCGGCGAGCTCCGCGCACGTTGGGGAGCATCGGCACGTTCGCGCGGCCGTAGTCGAGTTCTGCCATCAGTGCGAGCGCCCAGAAATGCGGCGGCGTCCAGAGGAAGATGAGCGCGAAGAGCGCGAGCGCGGGGGTTCCGACGCTGTGCGTGACGGCCGCCCAGCCGACGAGCGGCGGCAGGGCGCCCGCGGCACCGCCGATCACGATGTTGAGCGTGGTGCGACGTTTGAGCCACAGCGTGTACACGAGCACGTAGTAGGCATTGCCGGCCAGCGATAGCCACGCCGCGAGCGAATTGACGTACCGGTAAAGGAGTGCGAACGATAACGCGCCGAGGATCGTCGCGAAGATGACTGCTGCTGCCGGTGAGATGCGACCCGTCGCGACGGGGCGTGCCATCGTGCGCGTCATCAAGCGATCGATGTCGCGATCGATCACGCAATTGAAGGCACCGGCGGAACCCGCCGCGAGCGCCCCGCCGAGCAGCGTCAGGAGCGTCAAGGAAGCAGACGGCATACCGTGCGTGGCCATGACCATCGCGGCGAACGTTGTGATCAGCAGCAGATATGCGATGCGAGGCTTTGTGAGCTCGTAGTAGTCGAGCGCCACGCCGCGCCAGCCGCCCGTCGCAGGCGGCGCGAGGCCTTCGAGACGAGAGAGCGATGTGCTCATGCTCCGGCGACTCGGCCCGTAGGGCCCGGCTCGCGACTGCCGGCGCCGCGCTGCTGCGGCAGGCGCCGCGGATCGAGCACCGCAAGGACGGTCGCGACGACGAACACGACGAACGTAGCGCCCGCGTTTGCCGCGTGCAACTCGCGCAAAGCGATCGGCAGCTGCCACACGACGTTCGCGACGCCGAGGCTGATCTGCAGGACGACGAGGGCGATACCGGCGAGTGCGAACGTGAACACGCGCCGAGATGCCAAGCGCGAGGCCGCGAACACGGCGACCAGGGCGACGATCGCGGTGGAAAACGCCGCCAGTCGATGAAGCATCTGCACGAACTGCGCGCCGCCGTGGCCGAAGAGGGAACCGTCGCAGCCCGGAACCGTCGTGCAGGCTAGCCCTGCATAGCTCGAGCTCACGTACGCTCCTACGCACATGGTAATAAATTCAAACCCCGCGGCGAGCGCCAAGAAAGGCGCCGCACCCGAGCCGAAGGCCTTCGGCAAAGCGCGCAGCGTGCCAGGCTCCGGGGTGAGCATTGCGAGGACCGCAAGCGCCGTCAAAATGGCGAGCAGCGCCATGCCCATCGCCCAGTGGAGCACGACGGATGAAGGGCTGTTGAGAAGCAGCACCGTCGCACCGCCGAGAACGACCTGGCAAACGAACACGGCGCCGAGCGCAATGAGGGCGGCCGTGACGCCGGCGATGCGCTTGCGCTCACGCCAGCCCGTCACGATCGCGCCCAGTACCGCGAACGCTTCGACGAAGACGGCCAAGCGATGCAGCCATTCGAAGATGACCCCACCCTCGAACGACGGGATCAAGGCGCCGTGACAGAGCGGCCAATCGGGGCAGCTTACGCCCGCGCCGTTGATTCTGACCCAGCTGCCCAGAACCGCGATGGCAAATGCCAAGAGAGCGCTCGCGACCGCAAAACCACGAAAGGGTTTCAAATCAGCACGAGCCTAGCGGCGTCGAGCTGCCGGAGCAACGACTTTGGCGCACGCGCAAGGGGTCGCAAAAGGCCATGGGCCGGTGAGTTCGCTAGGCCACGACGCCTGTTCCTCGAAGCGGTCAGCAATGAGACGACCCGTGATGCGCGGATTGGCGGCGCTCGGCCTGCTGCTCTTGCTCACGGGCTGCCGCGAAGTTCGTGTGAAGACCTACGCCCAAGGCCGGACGGCCGCCCCGGGCGGGAATCAGATCGCGGTGGTGCGCGATAGCCGGGAGTTGGAAAGCTTCGGCCTCAAAGCCCACGTCCGCTTCAATCACGAATTCGGCGTTTTGCTCTTGATGGGTCCGCACACCGAGACGGGTTTCACCCAGACGATCGAATCGATCCGCGCCAACGCCGAGCGGGTTCGAATCGTCGCCTTCGAGCGCAGCCCGGCCGATGGCGGCGAGCCGACGGTCTCCTACCGGACCTATACGCTGTGGATCGTGCCGAACTCCGTGTATCGCGAAGGATCGGTCCTCGACGTGGTGACGCCCGAGGGAGAGCCGATCGCCTCGACCACGCTCAAGTAGCGGCCTGCGGCCGCTCGTGCGCTACCTCGCCCTCGCTACCATCATCGTGCTGGTCTTCATCGCACTCATCACCTTGATACCGCATCGCCCGGGTCCGAGCGTCCGTTCGCAGTACACGAGCGGCACCGCTTCGCCGGGCATCGGCAGCGAGCGGGACGACCGCCGCACGCCCGCCCCCGTGAACGGTGAGGCACCCTGGGCCTTCTCGGCGCTGCCGGAGTGCTTTCGGCAAGACTCGCGGCGCTCGGGGCTGCCGGCCTTCGCTCGCGCCGGGTTCCCGGCGGCTGCCAATCTCGTCGCGCCCGGCACGAAGCTGCGGATTGCGGACTGCACGATCGTCGTCGGCGCGCGCACGATCGCCGTTTTGCGCGAAAACGATCGCCTCATCGTGCCGCCGCGCGCCCGGCTTTATGCCTTCCCGGGGCACCTCGTACTCGACCGGCTCGCGCTCGGGCGCGAAGAAGTGCGCGTCTACGAATATGTGGGCCGGCCCGAAAGCCGCCGTCCGTAGCTGCAGGATGCGGTATACTGAAGGGTGATGGACTCATCCGAGACAACGCTCGAGGCGGCGGTCGAGAAGCGGCGCACGTTTGCGATCATCTCGCATCCCGACGCCGGCAAGACGACGCTCACCGAAAAACTGCTGCTCTACGGCGGTGCGATCAACACCGCGGGCCAGGTTGCCGCGCGCAAACGCGCGCGCCAGGCGACCTCCGACTGGATGGAACTCGAGCGCGAGCGCGGCATCTCGATCACTTCGACCGTGCTGCAGTTTCCGTATAAGGGCCACACGCTCAACCTGCTCGATACGCCCGGCCACCAAGATTTCGGCGAGGACACGTATCGCACGCTGTTGGCCGCCGATAGCGCGGTGATGCTGATCGACGCCGCCAAAGGTGTCGAACCGCAGACCAAAAAACTCTTCGAAATTTGCCGCACGCGGCGCATCCCGCTGTTCACGTTCATCAACAAGATGGACCGGCCGAGCCGCGATCCGCTCGAACTGCTCGACGAACTCGAGAAGGTGCTCGGCATCGGCACCTATCCCATCAACTGGCCGATCGGCAGCGGCCCGACCTTCCGCGGCGTCTACGACAGACGCTCGCACGACGTCCACTTCTTCGAACGCACGGAGCACGGCGCGAAACGCGCGCCCACGCGCGTGACCGATCTCGACGATCCCGCCTTCGCGACGCTCACCGACGAAACGACCTATCGTGAATTCCGCGACAGCCTCGAACTCCTCGACGGCGCCGGTACCGATTTCGATGCGAGCCGCCTGATGAGCGGCGCCGCGACGCCCGTGTTCTTCGGCAGCGCGGTGACGAACTTCGGCGTGGCGCTCTTCCTCGACGGATTCCTCGCGATGGCGCCGGCGCCGCGCGCGCGCTCGGCCACGCGCGCGGGGCACACGGAATCCGAACTCATCTCGCCCGTCTCCGAAGAGTTCTCGGGCTTCATTTTCAAGATCCAAGCAAACATGGACCCGCGCCATCGCGATCGCATCGCGTTTCTGCGTGTGTGCAGCGGCAAGTTTGAACGCGACATGACCGTGCGCAACGCGCGCACCGGCAAAGACGTGCGCGTGACCCGTGCGATGAAATTGTTCGCAAGCGAACGCGAAGTGGTCGAGGAAGCGTTCGCGGGCGACGTGGTCGGCCTCGCGAACCCGGGCACGTTCGCGATCGGCGATACGCTGTGTACGGGGGAGACGCTTGCATTCGATCGGATTCCGTCTTTCGCGCCCGAGCACTTCGCAAGCGTGCGCAATATCGATACGGGCTCGTACAAGTCGTTTGGGAAAGCCGTCGCGCAGCTCTCTGAAGAGGGCGCGATCCAAGTGTTCTACGCCTCCGATCTCTCGCGCACGGAGCCGATCTTCGCGGCGGTCGGCGAGCTGCAGTTCGAGGTTGCGAAATACCGGATGGCGAGCGAATACAACGTGAAGACGGAGTTCTACCGGCTCCCGTTCTCGCTCGCTCGCCGCGTGCGTGGCGAGGCCGATGCGATCGCCGCTGCGACCTGGCCTTCGAATGCGAAACTCGTCGTCGATACCGCGGGTACACCGGTTGCGCTCTTCGAGAGTGAATGGAGCGTGCGGCTCGCCCAGGATTGGAATCCGACGCTGCAGTTCGAATCCTTCGCCCACGACGGGCGTCCCATGGAGGCCACCGCTTGAACCCGCCGGAGATCAACGTTACCCCAGCCGCTCCGCTCGTTCCCGAGCCGGCCGCGCCGCTCGTCCCCGAGCAAGCCGCGCCGCTCGTCCCCGAGCAACCGGAAGCATCGCTCGTCGCCGCGGTACCGGAAACGACGCACGTCCCCGCCATTGCGACACCCGTCGAGCCGGCGACGTATCGCGAGCGTGTTGTGGCGGGCGCGCGCCGGCCCGGCGTGGGCGTTCGGCAGATCGGCGCTCTCGTGGCGTTGCTGCTGCTGGTCCTGCTCGGGTACAAACTGACGCACGGCGGCGGCAACACCTACGAGAAGACGGCGGACGCGGTGACGATCGCCATCATCAACAACGACATGCGCCCGGTCGAATCCGATTTCAACGCGGTTCGTATCCCGGAACTCGAGAACCGCGTGCAAGTCGCGCGCCTCTCCGACATGGTCGCACCGCTCGGTGCGTTCAAGGGCAGCAAGGAAATCACGCCGTCCGGTTCCGCCGCGGGGGTCCACGAGTTTACCGAGACGTTCGCGAACGGCTCGAAGTTCGAGAGATTCGAACTCGACGCAGACGGGAAGATTCTGCATTTCC
>Ga0302326_10005835_pt1 | contig 27869 bp, 27 predicted proteins | sample Palsa_T0_3_FD_202264 | JGI IMG/M metagenome (GOLD analysis project Ga0302326, IMG submission 202264) | Peat permafrost microbial communities from Stordalen Mire near Abisko, Sweden - Palsa_T0_3 | ecosystem: Environmental > Terrestrial > Soil > Palsa > Peat permafrost | place: Sweden: Abisko... | reverse complement strand
CCCCACGCTGGAACTAGCGGTGCCGCTCGACGAGGTTCCGTTCAAACACGACCGGCTCGCATACGGCGTCTATGAACTACCGGTGATCTGGTGAATCCCGTCACCAGCGGCGTGGGCGCGAATACTGTCAATCAAGTCCGCATCCGACTGGAGGGCCACTGATGTCGCCTCAAACAAGCACCGTTTCGCTCTACCCACCGGGAGGATTCGGCGCACCGAAAGACCGGCATGGTCACGCTGACGGTACCAACGTGGGCCTGCCGGCGGGAACGGTGGTTTTCTCTGCCGACAACCACATTTCGTTGGCCGACGATATTTTCTATCAGCGTTTTCCCGAGGCGCTGAAAGAGAAGGCGCCGCGGATCTGGTACGAGGACGGGGCCTACCAAGTCGGACGGAAAGGGCAGTCGTTCCTGCCCGGCGACTTCAGCGCGGTGCTGATGCAGTACGACGATCTGCCCGGGGCGGCGAGCACCAACATCGAGGCCCGGATTCAGGAGCTGCGCGAAGACGGTGTCCACAAGGAACTCGCGTTCCCCAACGCCATCCTGGCGCTGTTCCACTACCCGGACAAGAAACTTCGCGAGCTGGCGTTCCGCATCTACAACGAGTACATGGCGGAGTTGCAAGAGCGCTCCAACGGACACTTCTACGGGGCCGGCCTGATCAACTGGTGGGATCCTGAAGGCACAAAACGGACACTGGCTGAACTGAAGTCGCTGGGCCTCAAGACTTTCCTGTTGCCGCTGAACCCGGGCAAGGACGACGACGGGAATGTGATCGACTACGGCAGTACGAGCATGAAGGCGGTCTGGGATGAGATCGAAGCAGCCGGCCTTCCGATAACCCACCACATCGGTGAGACTCCACCGAAAACCCCGTGTCAATTCAACAGCGTCGTGGTCGGCATGATGATCAACATCGACGGCTTCCGCGAACAGTTCGCGAAGTACCTCTTCACCGGGATCCTCGATGATCACCCCAGTTTGCGCATCGGCTGGTTCGAGGGCGGAATCTCCTGGGTGCCTTGGGCTTTGCAGGACGCCGAACACTTGGTGGCTTCCTACCAGCACATGTTCAATCGTCCGCTGCAGCACGACGTGCGGTACTACTGGGACACCCACATGAGTGCGTCGTTCATGGTCGACCCGCTGGGCTTGCAGTTGATCGACCAGATCGGCATCGACAAGGTGATGTGGTCGAGCGACTATCCGCACAACGAAAGCACTTTCGGCTATTCGGAGAAGTCGCTGAAAGCTGTCGTCGACGCGGTCGGCCCCGAGGCGGCCGTGCGAGTCGTCAGCGGCAACATCACCGAGTTCTTAGGGCTGTAGGCCACTCGATGACGTCAACCACTTCGTTCCTGGGCTCACCTTCGTCCGCGCTCGATATTCCGGAGACACCGGATCTGCAGCGGATGCGTCGCGAAACCGGCGCACGGCTGCGCTCGGCGATGGCCGATCGCGGCGTCGACGCGTTGATCCTGCTGGGCAACAACAGCGTCGTGTACGCGACCGGGGTGAGCTGGCCGCTGGGCGATGCCGGGCTGTCCTACGTCGAGCGACCCGTCGCAGTCGTGCTCGCCGACGATCCGCATCCGCACTTGTTCCTACCGTTTCGTCAGGGCGCCTCGTCGGAATCTGGTTTGCCTGCCGACCATCTGCACGGCCCGGTATATCTGGAATTCGACGAAGGGGTGGAGAATTTCGCGCGGGTGATCGCGGATCTGGTCCCGGCCACGGCCGTCGTCGCGGTCGACGAGCTCACCGGGGCGATGCGGCGTGCGCAGCCGCGGCTGTTCCGGTCCGGACGGCCCGCCGACGCAGCGCAGATCGTCGGTGCCGCCAAGCTCATCAAGACTCCCGACGAGTTGGCCTGCGTGCGTACCGCGGTGGGGATCACCGACACGGCGATGGTCGATGTGCAGGCCGCCCTGGCACCGGGAATACGGCAGATCGACCTATCGGCGGGGTTCACTCGTCGCGCGTTCGAACTGGGTGCGCTGGCGAGCATGCTGGAGCCGATCTGGCAGGTGATGCCGAAGAACAAGGCGGACGGCGTGTGGACCACTACCGGCGATTTGGCGTTGCCGCTGTTGACAACTGAGCGCGAGTTGGCTGCCGGTGACGTGCTGTGGACCGACGTCAGCATCACCTACCAGGGCTACTGTTCTGACTTCGGCCGCACCTGGATAGTCGGCCAGGATCCGACACCGCGCCAGCAGGCGCAATTTCGCAGATGGCGCGAGATCATGGACGCCGTGCTCGCCGTGACGCGGGGAGGTGCCACCGCCGCGCAACTGGGCAGGGCGGCGACAGCAGCGAACGGCGGTACCCGGCCTTGGCTGCCGCACTTCTACCTGGGCCACGGCATCGGTGTGAATGCTGCCGAAACACCCATGATCGGAACGGATCTCGGCGACGATTTCGATGAGAACTTCGTCCTTGAGCCGGGCATGGTGTTGGTCCTGGAGCCGGTGGTGTGGGAGGACGGCACTGGCGGCTATCGCAGCGAGGAGGTCCTCGTCATCACTGAGGAAGGGCATATCCGGTTGACCGACTATCCCTATCACCCTTATGGCGACTGAGGTCCTGGCCGACGACCGCGCGCTGCGCACAGGTCGCCGGGAACGCGCGCTGGCGCAAATGGAAAAGCACGACCTCGACGTGCTGGTGCTCGGACGGCAGGCGAACGTGCGCTACGTATCCGGCGCACCGCAGTTATGGGTGGCCGGCACCAGGCCGTTCGGGCCGACCTGTGTGGTCGTGCGGGAGTCCGGTGCGATCCACCTGCTCAGCACCTGGGACGAGGGCGTGCCGGATGACATTCCGCACGAGAACCTCTACGGCATCGCCTGGAACCCGATGAACACCATCTCGGTGCTCAAAGGAATTCAGGGCGCAGAAACGGCGAAACACGTTGGCACCGATGCTCTTTCGCCGGGATTCGCGCAGCTGCTACCGATGGCGTTCCCAAACGCCGAGCTGGTCGACGGTGAGCTCGCCATGCGGGCCGCCCGGCGGATCAAGACCACCGAAGAGGTGGCCGCGCTTCGCGAGGCGATCCGAGTCGCCGAGGTCGGCTTGGCCGCGGCCGTCGCGGAACTGCGCCCGGGCATCACTGAGAAGACACTGGCCGGCGTGCTGCTGGAGGCCATGGCGGCCGGCGGGGTGAGTACCCCGGCCACCCAGGATGCCGCGTGGGTGACCTCGCGGGACCACCCGTGGCGACGCGCAAGCGAAGACGGGCTGGTTCAAGCCGGCGACTTGGTGGCGTTCTCGTCAGGCGTGCTCGACGGCGGCTACGCCGGCGAGGTGGGCCGCACCTGGCCGGTCGGCGAACTCAGCGGTTCCGCCGATCTGTACCGCCGCTGGGATGCGTTGTGGAACAGGCTCTATGAGGCGTGCCAACCGGGCGCACCAGCCATCGATCTCCTGACCGCCTACCAAGCCGCAGGCGAGGAATTGCCGCCGATGCCCATCGCACGGGGTTTGGGCCTGGGATTCGACCCGCCCGTCGTCTCGCAGCATCTACCGGCGACCGCCGCCGAGGAGCGGCTGGAAGCGGGCATGGTGCTCGCGGTCACCGGGTATGTCTGGGAATCAGGCGTCGGCGCGGTGTTCGGGCGAGAGGCGGTGCTGATCACCCCCGACGGTCCCGAGATCCTGACGGCGAGCCCTTTCGCGAGCGTCGCGGCCGGTGCCTGACGGTGGCGTCAGAAGCCGCCCCGCTACACGGCTACACGGTCGTCGAGCTGTCCACCGGGATCGCCGGTGCGTACTGCACCAAGCTGTTGAGTGACGGCGGTGCGCAGGTGATCAAAGTCGAGTCACTGCAAGGTGATCCGCTGCGTAGCTGGTCAGCTTCGGGGGCCGAGATCTCGGCTGGCAGCGACGGAGCCCTGTTCGGCTTTCTGGCCGGCGGCAAGCACAGTGTCCTCGCCGAGCCGGACACCGACACCGATCTGGTCAACGAATTGCTGGCTTCCGCGGACGCGGTGGTGTGGTCGCGCGGATCGACCGTGGCCGAGACCGAGGCGTTCAGTCCCGCCGCTATCCGTCGCAGTCATCCGGATTTGACCGTCACGTGTATCACCCCGTTCGGACTGGACGGCCCGTGGCGGGATCGGCCGGCAACTGAGTTCACCCTGCAGGCGTGGTCGGGTGGCATCGTCGGGCTCGGCCGCGGATCACCCGACCGCGCACCGGTATTCGTCGGCGGCCAGGTCGGCGAATACCTGGCCGGCGCGTATGCCAGCGCGGCGACATTGGCGTCACGACGGCGCGGCGTCGGCGAGCTCCTCGATCTCTCGATGCTTGAAGCGCAGATTCTCGGACTCACCTATTACCCGGTCACCTTTTTTGGGATGCTCGGACGGCCATGGCGGGACGCCCGCAAAATCACTGTGCCGGGGATCGCACGTGCCAAAGACGGTCTGGTGGACGTCGGATGTGGCACCGCGCAGCAGTGGTTCGACCTGTGCGCGATGATCGGCCACCAAGACTGGATCGATGAGGACTCGCCGCTGTCGATCACCGAGCAGGCGAATGAGAAAGCCGCCGAGATCTTTTCGTGGTTCGACAGCCAGACCGTTGATGACATCCGCGACCTCGCGACTGCCTTCCGGATTCCCAACGCGCCGGTGGCCAACGGCGCCAACATCACCGAGCTGAACCAGTTTCAACACCGGCGCTCGTTCGTGGCCAACCCCCGCGACGGTTTCTCCCAGCCCGCCCCGCCTTACCGGATGCATCCCGTGGAGCTTCGCCCGCCACAAGTGGCGCCGCGGCTGGGCGAACACACTGCGCAGTACCGACGGTGCGGGTCTTCGGTTACTCGGCAGCCAAGCCGAACCAGTCCTCCGGATCGGCTTCCGTTCAGCGGCTTACGGGTGTTGGACGTGACCACCTTCTGGGCCGGTCCGAGCTGTACGCATTTCCTCGCCATGCTCGGGGCCGAGGTGATCCACGTCGAGTCGACGCGCAAACCTGACGGCACCCGGTTGATCGCCGGCATTCCGGTCACCGAGGACCAGTGGTGGGAGAAATCGCCGATCTTCTCGGCGCTGAACACCAACAAGAAGAGCCTGACCCTCGACCTACAGACTTCGGCGGGCCAGGACCTGCTGCGTCGCTTGATCGCAACCTCTGACGTGATCGTCGAGAACTTCACCCCGCGGGTGCTGGACCAGATCGGCCTGGACTTTGCGGCCGTCCAGGCGATACGGCCCGACGCGATTCTGTTGCGGATGCCCGGGTTCGGGCTGGACGGACCGTGGCGCGACAACCCGGCCTTCGCCTATGTCATCGAGGCCGCGTCCGGGGTGAGCTGGCTGACCGGCTATCCGGACCGCAACCCTTATGAGCCGTATTCGATCGGCGATCCGAATGCCGGTGTGCACGCGATCAACGCGTTGTTGCTCGCCCTGGAGTCCCGGCGCCGCACCGGAGAAGGCGTATTGATCGAAGCCGCGATGGTCGACGCGGCACTCAACATCGCCGCGGAGCAGGTCATCGAATACTCCGCCTACGGATCGCTGCTGCAACGGGACGGCAATCGGGGACCGACGGCCGCGCCGCAGAACGTGTACCAAACCGCTGACGTCGATGAGTTCGGCCGGCTGGATAGTTGGATTGCCATCGCCGTCGCGAGCGACAAGCAGTGGACAGGACTGTGCGAGGCACTCGGCCGACCGCAGTGGGCGCTCGATCCCGCCCTGTCGAACGCGGGCGGTCGCAGACAACGACACGACCTCATCGACGAGCATCTGAGTGCGTGGTGTCGGGGCCTCAGCGGCGATGACATCGTCCAATGTCTTTGGAATGCAGGCGTTCCGGTGGGCAAAGTCATGCAGCCGCACCGGCAGGCCGAAATTCCGCAGCTGCAGTTCCGCCGCTTTTTCGAGGACGTCGGCCACCCGGTGAACCGTCGAGCACCGTACAGCACTGTGCCGGTGCGGTTCTCCGCCGGACCGGACCGATTCCACCTGCAACCCGCGCCGTTGCTCGGCGAGCACAATATTGAATTGCTCACCGAACTCGGGCTGAGCGAACAGCAGATCGCCGAATTGGAGGCCGATGGCGTCATCGGCCGCGCGCCAGGCAGTGCCAAAAGGGCTGCCGTGCGGTGACTAGTGACTCCACCCCCCGGCTAGCCGTTACTTCAGGCAGCTACCGCCGTCGATCGGTAGCGTGACGCCGGTGACGTAACGCGCCTCGTCGGACGCCAGGAACAGCACCGCGTTGGCGATGTCCTCGGGCTCGACCCAGCCGATTGGCAGGGTGTGCATCAGCTGGCCGACGACCTTCATGTCATCGGGGCCTGGATTTTCCAGATCGGGACGGAACAGCCTCATCGTGCCGTCGTTCATGAACAGCGGGGTGTTGACGTTGGTCGGGTGCACCGAGTTGACTCGGATGTTCTGTGCGCCGAGCTCGACGGCGAAGGTGCGCATCAAGCCGACCACACCGTGCTTGGCGGCGACGTAGTGACCGGTGTGCGGGTAGGCCTTGAGGCCGCCGACCGAGCTGGTGAGAATGATCGAGCCACCGTTGCCGCCCGCAAGGATATGGGGGACACCGGCTTTCACGGTCTTCCACACGCCGGTGAGGTTGATGTCGATCATGGCGGTCCAGTCGGTTTCGCTGGTCTTGTCCAGCGTCTGGCCACCGTTGCCGATGCCGGCGTTGGCGACGATGATGTCGAGTTTGCCGAGCTGCTCGACGCCAGTGTCCACCGCGGCCTTGAGCGCGTCGTAGTCACGGACGTCGACCTCAGCGGTGTAGATCCGACGGTCGTGGCCCTTGACCAGGTCTGCGGTCTCGGCCAGATCCTCGGGCGTGGAGGCGGCGATCAGATCCACGGTGTCGATCTTCTTACAGATGTCCACGGCGATGATGTCGGCACCCTCCTGGGCCAATCGCACCGCGTGCGCACGGCCCTGACCACGGGCCGCGCCGGTGATGAATGCGACCTTGCCTTCGACTCGACCCGCCATCTTTTCCTCATTTCCTCATTTGTGCCTGAACTCAACTCTGCTGTGGCTCAGCCGATGACTGCCGGCATCGTGTCCCAGCCACGCACAGTGGACGTTGGAGACAATGCGGCACGGCTGAGGTCGACCTCCCACTCGGGGAAACGCGTCAGGATCTCTTCGAGTGCGATGCGCCCCTCCAAACGGGCCAGCGCCGAGCCCAGACAGTAGTGCGTGCCGACGCTGAAGGCGAGGTGCTGTCGTGGCTCGCGGTGAATGTCGAAAACATCACCGTCCGGCGGGAATTGACGATGATCACGGTTGGCTGAGCCGATGAGCATCATCATCGCGCTGCCCTCCGGAACCGTCTGCCCGTAGTAGGTGACATCGCGCGTGACATAGCGTGCGACGTGCGGAGCCGGTGGTTCGAAGCGCAGCAGTTCCTCAATGGCGGCGGGGATCAGCGCCGGGTTCTCGGCCAACTCCCGTCGCTGGTCGGGATGTTCGGCCAAAACCTTGCCGGCCCAACCGATCAGCCGGGTCGTGGTCTCGTTGCCCGCGCCGGACACCACGCTGATATAGGTCAGCAGCTCCTCGCGGGTCAGCCGTCGCGTCACACCCTTTTCATCGACGAACTCGACGTTCAACAAATCGGTCATGATGTCGTCGGAAGGGTGCTCGGCACGCCAGTCGATGAACTCGCCGAAGAACTCGCCGGTGTTCATGCCGTCGTCGGCCAACGTCATCGGTTTGCCGGCCTCGGTGCGCATCTGGTCGTTCGTCAGGTCGCGGGCGGCTTCCTGGTACTCCTCGGGAACCCCGAGCAGCATGCCGATCACCCGCATCGGCATCTGGGCGCCGAGGTCGCCGACGAAGTCGAAATTGCCGGAGCCGACGATGGGATCCAAACTGTGCGCACAGAATTCGCGGATCTTCGGTTCCAGGGCGGTGATCTTACGTGGCGTGAACATGCGAGCCAACAGCTTGCGGTGCACGTCGTGAAGCGGCGGGTCCTCGAAGATGATCACGCCGGGCGGGATGTCGATGTTGGCCTTGATCAGCTCGATGATGGCGCCGCGGGCCGAACTGAACGTCTGGTAATCGACGATTGCGTCGTCGACATCGGCGAACCGGCTCAGCGCATAGAAGCCGTGTTGCTCGTTGTAATAGAGCGGCGCCTCTTCGCGGATTGCCCGGAACGCCTGATAAGGGTCGGCATTGATCCGCACGTCGTACGGGTCGTAATAGACGCCATCGGGGGCCGTGACTGTCACAGAGTTTCGCCTCTCGCCGCGACCGCACAGTTGGTCGCCCTCAGAACTTGCGGCAACTCTGTCATCAGCCACCTCCGGGTGTCAACGTGGAATTCGTTTTCGCTACCCATCATTCTTCATTGACAAGAATGTGATTCTCGATAGCGATTCATGCGGTGTCCGTCTCGGCACAGTCGCGAAAGCTCAGCAGCGCCTCCTGGGCATATGACGCGACGAGCGTGCCGTCTTCGGTGAGGACGTCGCCGCGGCCGAAACAGCGACCATGCGCCAGCACCGGACTGTGCTGCCGCAATAAAAGCCAGTGATCGGTGCGGAAGGGCCGGTGAAACCACACGGTATGAGAGGTGACCGCGGACGTGAACAGCGTCCCGTTGCCGCTGTGGTTGAAACCCTCGAGGGGGCGTAGCGCGGTTCCGATGAGTGTCAGGTCGGTGGCGTAAGCGGTCAGCGCGGGGGCCGGATCAATATCGACAGCAGGAGTCCGCATCCACACTTCGGACCTCGGCGGGCCGGCAGCGATCACGTTGAGGTCTTCTGCGCACCGGGTTTCCCAGGGGATCAGACCGAGTTCGGCACGATGCTTTTCGTCCAGCAACGCCGGAACATGTTCGGGTTCTTGGTGTTCCGGTCCGTCTTCGACCGCGTGCAGTGATTTGACGGTTTTGTCCGGGCTCGTCAGTTGCGCGGCCCGGACGAACTGTCCGAGGAGCTGACCGCCGAACACCCGGTGGTACTGCAGCTGCTGGCTGGCACCGTCGAACGTCGTGACGTCTTTGCCGTCGAACCCCTCGTCGGTCCCGCCGTGCAGATCCAGGCAACCGAGCAGATCGATCCAGAGATCGGGCACGCGGCTAGTGTAATTTAAATTCTCGTCGGTCGATAACCCGGTTCTCGTGTGCTAATCGCCGACGAAACCACGTGCGCAGTAGTCCCAGACTTCGTCGGCGGTGATGGGATGCACGGTCGCATCGTCGGATCCGCCGTTGGACTGTGCAATGAACATGACGGTCTGCATGGTCATTGCAGCCATCCGCTTCGCATTGACGGTGGCACGCAACTGACCGGCGTCACTCGCCGCTTCCATGAGCTCGGTGAGCAAAGCTAGAAGTGGCGCATGAGCCACTTTGACCTCGACGGGGTGTGAAACCAGCAACCGAGGAGCGAAGTCGGTGAACAGCGGCCGCTTGGCTGACGGGTCGGGCCTCGACGCTTCGAAAAGCAGCTCGACGGCGACCTTTAGCCGCTCGATGGGGTCGGAGTGGTTGGCCGTGGCGGCGCGAATCTGATCCGCCGACCGGCTCAACGCATCCTCGAACAGCGCGAGCAGCAATTCGTGCTTGCCGTCAAACTGCAGGTAGAAGCTTCGTAGCGACTGCCGCGAGCGGTCGACGACCTCCTGCACGGTGAAGTCCGTGCTGCCCTTTTCGATGATGATGGCCTGGGCCGCATCGAGGAAACGCTGGACACGTTGCGCCGCCCGTAGTTTCGCCGTCTTGATCGACCGCTCCACCGCCCGCTGCTTCCAGGCCGGCTCTTCGCTTGGGCTCGTCACGGACGGCTCAGCTGGTTGCCGCAAGTGGAGAACATGGTTGGACTCTACCGGAGAACGCCGTGTCATTGGTGTGTAGCCCCCTAGCGGGACGACGTATCTGAGATTGTAACTTTCGCGGTACGAGAATAGTATTCTCTCATTGCTCTCCAGGGAAGCGCAACGCGGATAGTGGCCGCGGCGGTTCCGCTGCGAAGGGGTTTCCATGCAACTGACCTTCGATGCCGACGTCGAGGCGTTCCGCGCTGAATTCGTAGCATTTCTCGATAAACATTTGCCAGACGACGCCGAAGCATTGCAACGCTCGCGCTCATCGTCCGATGTCCCGCCGTGGGCACGGCGTTGGCAGCGACTGCTGTTCGATCACGGTTGGCTGCTACCCGGCAACCCGCCCGAGTTCGGCGGCCGAAACGCCACGATGTTGGAGCAGTACGTGCATGCCGAAGAGTTGTCGCGGCGGCGGATCTATCAAAGCTTCAACCCGCAGGGCGTCGGCATCATCGCCGCGTCGATCCTGTCGTTCGGGACCTCGGAGCAGAAACAGCGGTGGGCAGTGCCGATCTTGCGGGCCGACATGACCGCGTCGTTGGCAATGAGCGAACCGGGTGCCGGTTCAGATCTGGCGTCGCTGCGGACCAGTGCTGCGCTCGACGGCGACTATTTCGTGGTCAACGGGCAGAAAGTGTGGACGTCGGGGGCTCACGACGCCGACGTTCTGCTGGCGTTCGTACGAACCGATCCCGATGCGCCGAAGCACAAGGGGATCAGTGTGCTGCTGATCCCGGCCGATAGTCCTGGTGTGGCGCTCAGGCCTTTTGCGTCGATATCGGATCGCGAAGACCGCGACTTCAACGAGGTGTTCTTCACCGATGTGCGGGTGCCGGTCGAGAATCTGGTCGGCCCGCTGAACCAGGGATGGCGAGTGGCCACCGGGTCCCTGGGGCACGAGCGCACCATGCTCTGGATGGGCTACGCCGACCAATTACGCGAACTGGCCGACGATTTCCGGCCATCCGGAGCACTGGAACGCAATCGTTACGCCACATTGGTGATGGATTACCAGGCGCTTCGGCTGCTTGGTTCGGTGGCGCTGGCGCGTGCCGCCCGCGACGACGAGGATGTGTCGAGCCTGTCGGTGCTGAAGCTGCTCGGGTCCGAAGCAGTGCAGAGCGCGACCGAACACGTGCTGAACGCCGTGGGGGCCGACGGGCTTGTCCACCCCGCCGTCACCGGTCCCTATGCGCCGTTGAACTTGGATTCGCACTACGGCAGTTGGTTCGATCGCTACGTCCGCAGTTTCGCTGCGACCATTGCCGGTGGCACGTCCGAGATTCAGCGGAACATCATCGCCCAGCGGGTACTGGGCTTGCCGCGAAACTGATCGTTTACCCGGTTCAAAGCTGCGTCAGTCGCGGCGCGAATCCCTTGGCACGCAGCGTTGCTCCGGCCTCTCGCGTCAGTTCGCGTGAGCTACCCAGCATTGCGTCCAAGACCAGTGAACGCTTGATGTGTCGGTGCAGCTCATGTTCGGCGGTGAACCCGATGCCGCCGAGGACCTGCTGGCAGTGGCGTGCGGCAGTCAATGCCGCCTGGCCGGCCGCTGCCTTGGCCAGCAGGAAGCTCAGCTCGTCGGGTTCGGCCGCAGCGGCGACCAGGGTGGCCTCCGCGCCTTCGATGGCGACCAGTGTCTCGGCCAGCCGATGCCGGATCGCCTGGAACTCGGCGATGGGCCGACCGAACTGCACACGATCCAGGGCGTGCTGGCGCGCCAGCGACAGCATCGCGTGGCTGGCGCCGACCAGCCACCAGCCGAGCGCGTGCCGACCGGCGGCCACCGGTACCGAATCTCCTTGTGCCGTGCGGTGAATCGGCAGATCTCCGCCGAGCGCCGAAGTCGGCTGATCGGTCCGCTCCCAGAGGATCCAGGAGCTGCCGGTAAACGGCAGTGGCAGCGTGCTGCCGCCTGCACGGCCGGCTGCGCGCAGCACGACGTCGTTGAGCACAGGTGCGTGTGCGCCGGTCTCGCCGAGTAGTCGAAATACCAAACGGATCGCACTGTCGGGCATGTCGTCGAGCATCTCGAGCCAGCCGAGGTCGCTCAGCGCGGCATCGAGTTCTTGGCCTGACGCCGCGATCATCGTCTTTCGCAGGCCGTCTTCCAGCAGCTGCAATGACTCGGCGTCCACGATCACTCCTTGCCCAAGTCCAACAACCTGCGCGCGATGATGTTGCGCTGGATCTCGGCGGTGCCGCCGTAAATGGTCGCGGCTCGTGAGTAGAGGAACTCGGATCGCCACGGTGTGTCGTCCAATTCCACTGACCCGGGCAGCAGGTCACGCACGGTGTCGTAGAGCCGCTGCTCGGCGGCGGCCAGCAACACCTTGTCGATCGAGGTGTCGGGCCCGAGTCGCGCTCCGTTGAGGAAGCGATGCTGGGTGTCGCGAGATCGGCAGCGCAACGTGTGCAGCGCGAGATACGCTGCGCCCAGTTCATATTCGTCGGGGTCGGACGCCTCAGCGATGAGCTCGTCGAATCGCGCGTAGAGGTACGCGATGCGCTGCCAGAAGCAGCTGGACCGCTCGTAGGGCAGCAGGTCCATGGCGAGTCGCCAGCCATCGCCCGGCTGGCCGAGCATGCGGCTCGCCGGGATCACCACGTCGTCGTAGTAGACCTCGCAGAATTCGTCTACACCGTGCATGGTCTGTAGCGGTCGAATGGTGATGCCCGGGGTGTCCAGGTCCACGAAGAACGCCGTGATCCCGTCGTAGCCGGGTGCGGTGCGGGTGAGCAGGACGCACCGGGAGGAGAACTGTGCGAAGCTGGTCCAGACCTTCTGCCCGTTGACGATCCAGTTGTCGCCGTGCTGCGTGGCGCGCGTAGTCAGCGACGCAAGGTCGCTGCCGGACCCCGGCTCGGAAAAGCCTTGGCACCATTGCTCGCGACCGCTCAGCAGCCGCGGCACCATTTCGGCCGCGAGTTCTGCAGGGGCGTAGTCGATCATCGTGGGCGCGAGCACCTCGAGCATCGAATAGGGACCCGGCTCGGCGAGACGGCGGCCCACCACCTCTTCGCCGACGATCGCACGAAGTATTGCCGGCCCGCCCAATCCGCCGACTTCTTTCGCCCAGCCGTAGCGCATCCAACCGGCGTCATAGAGTGCTTGGCTCACCCGGGCCATTTGCCGCATGTGCGCATCCAGCGAGTGATCCGGCCCCGGCGTCAAGTCGTGTTCGTCGAGCCAGGCTCGCAGATCCGCCCGAAACTGCGCTACTTTCATGCAGAATTCGCGCTCGGCCGCCCGATCGCATGCGGTCGACCCGAATCGTGCGTGCCGTTGCGCCGAATGAACGTCATGGCACGGGTTTTCAATCGCCACCCATCGGCCGTCCGCAGGTAGGTGTCCTTGTAGTAGCCGATCCGCATGTCGTGCGTGGCGTTGTCGATGAAGCACAGCGGCTGGGTTCCGGTCGCGGTGTCACCGCCCAGCTCGATCGCCGGTGTCGCCGTCATGAACAAGCCCTTGGGCGCAGCGTCGACCAAAACCGGAAACCGTTCCAGCGAATACGTTTCACCGAACGCGCTGTAGGTTCCGTCCGGAGTGAAGACCGCCAGTAAGCCTTCGATGTCTTCCTGCGTGATCGTCACCGCGTAGCGAGCCAGCAATTGCTGGATCTCGACGAGGTCGTCAGTTCGTGTTGACATAAACTTTGCCGCCTTTCATCACGAAGCCCACTTTCTGAGTTACGCCGATGTCGGACAACGGGTCTCCGGGCACGGCGATGATGTCGGCAAGCTGGCCTTCGGCCAGCCGGCCCCGATCGGTGACATTGATCAGTTCGGCGGCGGTCACCGTGGCCGCGCGCAGCACCTCTAGCGGCGGCAGACCCCAATCAACCAGCGTCACAAGTTCATCGGCGTTCTTACCGTGTGGAATCGCCGGGGCATCGGTGCCGACGGCGATCTTCACCCCCGCTTTGTAGGCGGCCAATATCGATGTCCGCGACTTCGGGAACATCTCGGCCGCCTTGGCCTGTAGCTCCGGCTCGGCGTGCGAGACATCCATTGCCTCGGCCAGCCGTCGGGTCGACACCAGAAACGTGCCACGCTCGACCATCAACGCGATCGCCTCGTCGTCGATCAGGAATCCGTGCTCGATGCAGTCGATGCCGGCTTCGACGGCATGCTTGACCGCCTCAGCGCCGTGCGTGTGGGCGGCCACACGTAACCCGCGCCGATGCGCCTCATCGACAACGGCCCGCAGCTCCTCATCCGAATAGTGTTGCGCGCCAGGCTCGCCCGTCAGCGACATCACCCCGCCCGAACAGCAGACTTTGATCAGCTGTGCGCCGTGTTTGATCTGGTAGCGCACCGACTTCCGAATCTCGTCGACTCCGTTGGCGATGCCTTCCTCGATCGTCAACTCCAGCACGTGCGGTGCGAACGCAGCGAACATCGTCGGATCCAGGTGGCCGCCGGTCGGAGTGATGGCGTGCCCTGCGGGCACCACCCGCGGCCCGTCGATCCAGCCCGCGTCGATCGCCTTGCCGAGCGCGACGTCGAGCAGATAGCCACCGGTCTTGACGAACAAGCCGAGGTTTCGCACCGTGGTGAAGCCCGCGCGCAGCGTCCGGCGGGCGTTGCCGACCGCACGCAACATCCGGGTCGGTGGATCATCCTGAACCTGGGACAGGCCGGGCTTTTCCCCGCGCCCACCCATCAGCAGGTTGACTTCCATATCCATCAATCCGGGCAGCAGAATCTGGTTGCCGAGATCAATGATGTCGCCTTCGGGCTTGCCGCCCACTCCGACGATCCGGCCCTCATCGACGCGCACGATGCCGGGCTCGACGATGTGCCCGGCGTCGACGTCGAGCAGTCCGGCCGCCCTGAGGGTCAGCATCGCGACGAGCCAGTCGGGCGAAGAGCCGAAAACACTGTCAGATCACCGGTTCCCGGATCAGTTGCACCCAGGCCGCACCGCTGTCGGGGACCCTCGGCTGCTTCCACGCCTCGATGGGGAATGACACCATGATCAGCGACTGCATCAGGTGCATCAGGGTCTGGGCGTCTTCGGGCAGGTCGTCGAGCGCGAACTTGTCGCAGTACTCGATGACATCGTCCAGCCGAGGAAATGCCACGTCGTAAAACGCCTGCATCTCGGCCATCGACGAGGCCAGCCGCTTGGCGTAGCGCTCGGGTTCGTGGGCCAGGTCCCAGTCCAGATATGGCTCGAACTCGGCGAATTGCGCGGGCAGTTTCTCAGTGGTGGCCATTACTGGCAACCTCCTCCTTGAATCCAGTCACGTAATCGCCGGTCACCTTGTGCAGATGGCGCAGCATGATCTCCTGATCGCACAGCGGGAAGTCCTTGACGACCTTGGTGCCGATCATGGTCTGCGTCGCCTCCAAGGTGTTGGCGTCCTGCAGCGCATACTCCTTGAACGTGACGGCGGCCAATTCCTGGGCCAGCCGCTCCCGCGCGTTTTTCGGCGGAACGAAGTACAGCGTGCTCTCGAAGATGTGCTTGTCGACTGCGGTCGGCCAGTAGTGATAGGTCAGGAACCAGCCCGGCTCCCAGATCAGCAGCATGAAGTTCGGGTAGAAGTGCCACTCGTCGATGCCCCACTGCGGCACCTTCTTCGGATTGACGCCCGGCGGCAGCTCAGCGAGCTTCTCGACGACCTCCGGCTTGTCCCAGGGGCCGAACAGCCCGCTGCGCAGCACCTGGTCCATGGGCTTGACCATGCTCATGTCCACGGGCGGTGACTGGCCGCCCCAGGTCGAGATCATTGCGTGCGGGGTGGCCATCTCGTAGTACAGCGCCTCGAAGCCATACTTTTGGATCTTGGCAGCTTCTTCCTTGGTGTACTGGCCCTGGTGCAGGATCGGCGCGTGGTAGAACTCGGCGAACGCGTCCATGAAGAGCTTCCAGTTGCTGCCGACCTCGGCCCGGTACGAGTAGGTCTCGGTCATCTCGTTGAACGGGTATCCCTCGATGCCCTTGGCCAGGGGTCCGAGGTAGTCGGTGAGGGGCTTCGCGTATTCGTCGAAGTTGATGAAGATGAAGCCTTCCCAGAGCTCGCAGCGAACTCCGACCAGGCCGTAGTCGCTCTTGTCGACGTCGAAGAACTCGCCCTCCTGCTGGATGAAGGTCAGATTTCCATCCAGGCTGTAGCGCCAGGCGTGGTATTTGCAGGTGAACTGCCGGCACGTGCCTGACGTCTCCTCGTTCGGAAAGTCGTTCCACACCAGCTTGTTTCCCCGGTGACGGCACACGTTGTGAAAAGCCTTGACGGCCCCGTCCTTGGTCTTGACGATGATGACGGACATGCCCTTGCCGGCCGACGGAAGCTCCTTGGTGAAGTAGCTGCCGGTGCGCGGTAGCCGCTCGACCCGGCCGACGTTGAGCCAGGTCCGCTTGAAGACCGCGTCGCGCTCGGCTTCGAAGAAGGCCGGATCAATCGAGTCGCTGTAATCCACCGGCTCTGTGCCCAGTTCCGGATAGTTCTGCGTCCAGCTGCCGGCGTCGGGCTTGGCGAAGTGTGCCAACGTTCTACCTTTCTTTGGTCTCGTCGTCGTGGTCGCCCTCGACCTCGACGCCAAATGTGTTCAAAGCCATTGCAAGTGCGATGTAGTTGCCGATGGTGAAAACCAAATCCATCCGCTGGTGCTCGTCGAGTTGCTCGCGGAGGGCCGCCCAGGTCTGGTCGGAGATGTTGGTCTTTTCGTCGAGTTCGTCGACGGCGCAGATCAGCGCGCGGTCGAACTCGTTGTCCGCGTTGCCGGACCGAATGGCCTCGATGTCGGCGTCGGACAGTCCGATTTCCTGACCCATCTCCACGTGGTGCGACCACTCGTAGGTGCAGCCGCGACGGTGTGCAACACGCAGAATGACTTGCTCCCGGACACGAGGCGGCAGCGTCGATCCGTACAGCAGGTAAGTGCTGAACTTGAGATACGCGCGAGTCAGCTTCGGGTGACGCACCAAGGTGGACAGCAGGGTGCCCGCGCCTTGAGGATTGCGCCGTTCCTCGGGCAGCATGCCCGAAATCGCGTGCCGGGTTGCGTCGTCCCACTGGTCCGCCGGCAACGGGGACAGACGCATGCGGCCTCCTCACTCGATGAGAATCATATTCTCATATTTGACCAATAGGTTTCCACGAAGTCGTGCTTTGGTCAATCTTTCGCGGTCTACCTGCGACGACGTTGCCCGCGGGGGCGGACGGGAACACGGCGCCCACCCGAGCCCCCACGGTGCAGGGGTAGCCTCAAGATGTTGATTCTCGCGATCAGAGAAGCTAATTTTCATAAAGCGGGAGAAATCAACGGCGTAGCGGTTCGTCGATGGGTCGGCCGCAAGGGCCGCGACGATCACCGACCGAGCGCCAACCGATGACCACCAGGTGGGTCGAATGACCCACGACGGAGAGGATCCGGGCAGTGAACAAAGACGACATGATTCTGATCAGCGTCGACGACCACACCGTCGAGCCACCCGACATGTTCAAGAACCACCTGCCGAAGAAATTCGCCGACGATGCCCCGCGCCTGGTGCACAACGACGACGGCTCGGACTGCTGGCAGTTCCGCGACACCGTGATCCCCAACGTCGCGCTCAATGCGGTGGCGGGTCGGCCCAAGGAGGAGTACGGAATCGAGCCGCAGGGCCTCGATGAGATTCGACCGGGTTGTTACAACGTCGACGAGCGGGTCAAGGACATGAACGCCGGGGGCATCCTGGCGTCGATCTGTTTTCCGTCTTTCCCGGGCTTCGCCGCGCGCCTGTTCGCCACCGAAGACAAGGAATTCTCGGTAGCGCTGGTGCAGGCCTACAACGACTGGCACATCGAGGAGTGGTGCGGGGCGTACCCGGCACGCTTCATCCCGATGGCGATACCGGTGATCTGGGATGCCGAGGAGTGCGCCAAAGAGGTGCGACGGGTGGCCAAGAAGGGCGTGCATGCGCTGACCTTCACCGAAAACCCGGCCGCAATGGGCTACCCGAGTTTCCACCACGAGCACTGGAAGCCGCTGTGGGAAGCGTTGGTCGAGACCGACACCGTGATGAACGTGCACATCGGATCATCGGGCCGGCTGGCGATCACCGCTCCCGACGCGCCGATGGACGTGATGATCACGCTGCAGCCGATGAACATCGTGCAAGCCGCCGCGGACCTGTTGTGGTCCCAGCCGATCAAGGACTACCCGGATCTGAAGATCGCACTGTCAGAAGGTGGCACCGGGTGGATTCCCTACTTCCTCGAGCGGGCCGACCGGACCTACGAGATGCACTCGACGTGGACGCACCAGAACTTCGGCGGCAAAATCCCCAGCGAGGTTTTCCGCGAGCACTTCTTGACCTGCTTCATCAGTGACAAGGTCGGGGTCAAATTGCGCAACATGATCGGCATCGACAACATCTGCTGGGAAGCCGACTACCCGCACAGCGACTCGATGTGGCCGGGCGCACCAGAGGAGTTGTGGGAAGTGTTGTCCGAGAACAGCGTGCCGGACGACGAGATCAACAAAATGTCCTACCAGAACGCGATGCGCTGGTACTCCTTCGACCCGTTCAGCCACATCACTCCGGCCCAGGCCACGGTTGGGTCGCTGCGCAAAGCCGCTGAGGGTCACGACGTTTCGATCCAGGCGCTCAGTAAACACAAGGACGCCAGGACGGGTTCGTCGTTTGCGGAGTTCGCGGCCAGTGCGAAGAATTTGACCGGCAACAAGGACTGACGCGCCACCGGAATGCAGTCGCGCCGGTACCTGAGTTGATCTAAGGAGATTTAGCAGTGACCGGCGGTGGGATGAATTTCGAGCTGACCGACGACCAAGAGCTGATCCGCAAGTCGGTCGCCGAGCTGGCGTCGAAGTTCGATGATCAGTACTGGATGGAAAAAGACCAGGCGCACGAATTTCCGACCGAGTTTTATCAGACGATCGCCGCCGGCGGCTGGCTCGGTATGACGATCCCTGAGGAATACGGGGGTCACGGGCTCGGGATCACCGAGGCCACCCTGCTGGTCGAAGAAGTGGCCAGATCAGGTGGGGCAATGAACGCTGCCAGCGCCCTGCATCTGACGATCTTCGGCATGCAGCCGGTAGTGAAACACGGCTCTGACGAGCTCAAGGCCCGAACGCTGCCGCAGGTGGCCTCCGGCGATCTGCACGTGTGCTTCGGCGTCACCGAACCCGGTGCGGGGCTGGACACCTCGCGCATCACGACGTTCGCCAAACGCGACGGCGACCACTACGTCGTGAACGGCCGAAAGGTGTGGATCTCCAAGGCGCTCGAGTCGCAGAAGATCCTGCTGCTCACCCGCACGCAGCCCTATGCCGAGGTCACCAAGAAGACCGACGGCATGACGCTGTTCCTGACCGATCTCGACCGCAGCCGGGTGGACATCCGGCCGATCCGCAAGATGGGCCGCAACGCGGTCAGCTCCAACGAGGTGTTCATCGACGACCTGCACATCCCGATTGAGGATCGAGTTGGCGAAGAGGGCAAGGGTTTTAAGTACATCCTGGACGGTCTCAACCCGGAGCGAATGCTGATCGCCGCCGAGGCCCTGGGCATCGGCCGGGTCGCATTGGAGAAGGCCGTCAAATACGGCAAAGAACGCATCGTGTTCGACCGTCCGATCGGCATGAACCAGGGCATCCAGTTCCCGCTGGCCGACTCGCTTGCCCGGCTTGACGCCGCCGAGTTGATACTGCGCAAAGCCACCTGGCTCTATGACAACGGCAAACCGTGTGGGCGGGAAGCCAATACCGCGAAGTACCTGTGCGCCGACGCCGGTTTCACCGCGGCCGACCGGGCGCTGCAGACACACGGCGGTATGGGATATTCCGAGGAATACCACGTGGCACGGTATTTCCGTGAAGCGAGGCTGATGAAGATCGCTCCAGTCAGTCAGGAGATGATCCTGAACTTCCTCGGCTCGCACGTGCTGGGATTGCCGAGGAGCTACTGATGGCGCGATCCCTGTTCGACCTGACCGGTCGCTCGGCACTGGTCACCGGATCAGGTAGTGGCATCGGTGCGGCCGTCGCCGAGGCGCTGGCTGTTGCCGGCGCAGCGGTACTGGTCAGCGATGTCGATGCGGACGCCGCTTCGGCTGTCGCCGAACGCATTTGCGCGGCCGGCGGTAAGGCCGAGGGCACCGTGCTCGACGTGCGCGACCGTGCGGCCGCGGAAGCCGCAGTCGCATGCGCCGCCGGACTCTCCGACGGAAAGCTGCACATCCTGGTCAATAACGCGGGTGTGACCGCGCCGGGGATGTTCGCCGATCTCACCGACGAGAGTTTCCACCGGGTGCTCGACATCCACTTGTTCGGGGCGGTGCACTGCGCGCAGGCCGCGCTGGGCTTTCTGCCCAATGATGGCACCGGCCGCATCATCAACGTGGTCTCGTCGGCCGGGATTACCGGCACGCTGGGCCAGGTAAATTACTCGGCCGCCAAGGCCAGCATCATCGGACTCACCAAGTCACTGGCGCGTGAGTTGGCCCGCAACAACATCCTCGTCAATGCGCTTGCGCCGCTGGCGGCCACCCGAATGACGGAGACCATTCGCACCAACGAGAAGTTCGCGGCCAACATGATGTCTCGTATCCCGTTGAAGCGCTGGGCAGAACCCGAAGAGGTCGCCGGTGCCTTCGTCTTCCTCGCCTCGGACGCCGCCTCCTACATCACCGGCCAGGTATTGCCCGTGGACGGCGGCATGGTGATGTGATGTCGCAAAATACTGGGCCGCTGGCGGGAATCACCGTGGTGGCCTTGGAGCAGGCGGTCTCTGCGCCGATGTGTACGCGGGTGCTCGCCGACTTCGGTGCGCGGGTGATCAAAGTGGAGAACCCCAAGGGCGGAGACTTCGCCCGGCACTACGACGAGGTGGTCAACGGCCTTGCGGCGCACTTCGTCTGGGCCAACCGCGGTAAAGAATCGGTGACGCTCGACCTGAAGACCGGGGCCGGGCTCGACCTGCTGCATCGCCTCTTGGACCGTGCCGACGTGCTGGTCTCCAACCTCGCCCCCGGGTCCACCGGTCGGCTCGGCGTCGCACCGGCCGATCTGGCGGAACGCCATCCGGATGTGATCGCGTTGGAAATCGACGGGTACGGTCCCGGCGGGCCGCTGTCGCACAAGCGGGCTTACGACCTGCTGGCGCAGGCGGAGGCGGGCGCCTGTGCGGTGACCGGCAGCCCCGGCGCGCCGGCCAAGCCCGGACCGCCGATGGCAGACATCAGCACCGGGCTGTATTCGGCGTTGTCGATTCTGGCGCTGCTCTACTCCCGCGACGCCGGGCCCGACGGCGGAGCCGGCCACGGCAACGCGGTGGCGGTGAGCCTGTTCGACACCATGACCGATCTGATGGGTTACCCGCTGACCTTCACCCAGCATTCCGGTGTCGACCAGATTCCGTTGGGAATGAGCTCGCCCGCGGTGGCGCCATATGGCGCCTATTCCACGGCGGACGGTCAGACCGTGGTGCTGGGAACGACCAATGACAGCGAGTGGCAACGACTTTCCCGTCAAATCATCCAGCGCGATGACCTGGCCGACGACCCGAGGTTCGCCAGCAACTCCGGTCGATGCGCGCACCGCGCCGTGGTGGACGAGGCTATCGGCGAGTGGTGCGCGGCGCACGACCTGAACCATGTGCAGAAGACAGCGGACGCGGCCGGGATCGGTAATGCCCGCTACAATCTGCCGAGCGAGGTTCTCGCCCACCCGCAGCTCAGCGCCCGGGACCGCTGGCGGCAGGTCGAGACGTCCGCCGGCCCGATACAGGCGTTGCTGCCGCCGCCCGTCATCTCCGGCTACCAGTTCGCCATGGGTGCGGTGCCCGGACTCGGGCAGCACACTGAATCGGTGCTCGCCGAACTCGGAATCGCGGCCGACGAGATCGACGAGCTGCGGGGACAAGGCGCCATCGGACCGACCTACTCCTGATGGCGCGCTGATGACCGACGAGCCCGTCCTGCTGTGCAGTGATCGCGACGGAGTGCGGACGCTGACGCTGAACCGGTCGCGCCGTAAGAACGCGATCAACCGCGAGCTCTGGATCGCGCTGGCCGCCGCGCTCACGGCCGCGGACAAAGACCGCGGTGTGCGTGCGGTGGTGATCACCGGTGCCGGCGGCGCGTTCTGCTCCGGGGCCGACGTCTCGACGCCGGACGACAGCCATCCCGTCGACAAGCTGCAACGGTTGACCGATGTGGCGCTCGCGCTGCACGAGCTGTCGGTGCCGACCATCGCCAAGGTCGACGGCGTCGCGGTCGGCGCGGGCTGGAACCTGGCGCTGGGCTGTGATCTGGTTGCGGCGACCCCGGAATCGATGTTCTCGCAGATCTTTTCCAAGCGCGAAGTGGGACCCGTCGTTCACGGGTCGATGGGCGGTACCGAGATTGGAGCAGAAGAATGCGTGAAACAGTCATCGTCGAGGCAGTGCGGACGCCAGTGGGCAAGCGCAACGGCGGCCTGTCGACCGTGCACCCCGCTGACCTTTCGGGGCTCGTGCTCAACGAGTTGGCGGCGCGCACCGGTATCGACCCCGACATCATCGACGACGTCATCTGGGGATGCGTGTCGCAAGTGGGCGACCAGTCGAGCAATATCGGCCGTTACGCGGTGCTCGCCGCTGGTTGGCCCGAGAGCATTCCGGGCACGACGATCAACCGGGCGTGCGGTTCCAGCCAGCAGGCGCTCGATTTCGCGGTGCAAGCGGTGATGTCCGGGCAGCAGGACGTTGTCGTGGCCGGTGGGGTAGAGGTGATGAGCCGGGTGCCGCTGGGATCGGCCAGGGCAAGCGGACAGCCCTACGGTCCCAAAGTGCTTGAACGCTATAGCGATTTCTCGTTCAATCAGGGTCTGTCGGCGGAGATGATCGCCAAGAAGTGGGGGCTCTCCCGCACCCGACTCGACGAGTACTCCGCGTTGTCGCACGAACGGGCCGCAGCGGCCCAGGACAACGGCGCCTTCACTGACCAGATCGTCCCGGTCTTCCCCACTGATGGAGACGACGGCGCTGTCGTCACCGCGGACGAAGGGATACGTAGAGGAACGACGGTCGAGAAATTGGCGGGCCTGAAGCCCGCGTTCGATGACGCCGGCGTGATCCACGCAGGTAACTCGTCGCAGATCTCCGATGGCGCGGCGGCGTTGCTCGTGATGACCTCACAATTGGCGGTCGAGCTCGGCCTGACGCCGCTGGTGCGATACCGGGCCGGCGCCGTGACCGGCGCGGATCCGGTGCTGATGCTCACCGGGCCCATCCCGGCCACCGAGAAGGTGCTGAAGAAGGCCGGCGTCTCGATCGGCGACATCGGTGCGTTCGAGGTCAACGAGGCCTTCGCCCCGGTTCCCCTGGCATGGCTCGCCGAGACCGGTGCCGATCCGGACCGGCTCAATCCGCTGGGTGGGGCGATCGCACTCGGTCACCCGCTCGGCGCGTCCGGCGCGGTGCTGATGACCCGCCTGGTGTATCACATGCGCGACAACGGGATTCGCTTCGGACTGCAGACCATGTGCGAAGGCGGCGGCACCGCCAACGCCACGCTTGTCGAACTTGTTGCCTGAGGTGATCATCGCGAAGTCGCTGGACCCGTAGAAGCCGGCAGCGCAAAAATGTCTGGCTGAGACCCTTGTCACACTCGGGCAAACTAACCTACTGTGTGTTCACTAGGTTGGTTGGACATAGGAGTCCGGTGCCCGAATCACGGCCGTATGACACGCTGCTCGCCAAGGGTGAGGACCGCAAACAGCGGATCCTGGCCGTGGCCCAGCGTTTGCTGACCCGCAACGGGTGGCGCAACACGACGTTGTCGCAGATTGCTGGCGAGGCCGGCGTCAGTCCCGCCGGCCTGCTGCATCACTTCTCCTCGAAGGAACAGTTGCTGCACGCGGTGCTCGACGTCCGCGATGCTGATGACGACGGCCACGCGGACCGGGCCGGCGACCTGATCGCCGAAATCTCCGCGGTCGCCGACCGGTTTTACCGGTCGCCCGAGCTCATCGGCACCTACGCCGTGCTTCTGGCTGAGAACGTCGATCCCGATGCTCCGTTGCACGACCGACTGGTCGGTCGACACCAACGCGCGGGAGACATCATCGCCGAGCTCATCCGGCGAGGTCAGCGGGCCGGCCGGTTCCGGATGGACATGGATGTCACCGTCAAGGCAGTGCAGATTCTCGCCTTCATCTCTGGAATGGAGACCACATGGTTACTCAACCCTTCGATACCACTGACCGAGGTCTTCAAGGAATACGCGGAATCGTTGGCTCGGGACCTGGCACCGCGGAGCCCGGTGTGAGATATCGGCTCGATGTCGTCGCTGCGAATGTCGCCGATGTGGTGAGGTTCGCCGGCGGTTGGCTGTTCGACCGGGCGATGGCCGGGTGGGATGTGACGGTCCTGGTCGCCGATCATCCCGACGAACGACCGCTACAGATCCTCGGTGCCCAGATCCTGGATCTCGAATACGCGCTGGCGAACGTAGGAAACCGGCCGCCTCCACAGACGCTGGCGGCCGCGGCCGACCTTTTCAATTGCGACCCACGCGTGCGCGAAGGCGTCCTGCAGGCTCTCGACCAGGGCGCAACCGAGGTCACCGTGTGGGGACAGACCTGGCCGGCCGAGTTGGACTCTCACGTCGGCCTGGTCCAGCACCGGCTCAGCGCAGCAGCGCAGGCGTTTAAATCCCATGCCTTCGCGGCGGCGGCCCTGTCCCAGTCCACGATCGAGCCGATCGAGACGTTCCGCAGCCGGGTGCTGGCCAGCCCGTTGGTCGCGGCCGACCTGATTCCGGCCGGCTAGGCAAGTCGCGCCCGCGCTGAATGTCTCTGCGCTCGTCATTGGATTCGCAGCGCGTTGACGACGCGGCATGCGGTATGGAAATCTAATACTCATCCCTGAGAGGCACATTCTCACTGGTCGAGATTGGAACGGTGCGAAATGGTGAATGACTTCACCGAGCAGGATTTTTTCCGTGGCAGCGAGCTCATCGCGGACCCGTATCCCTACTACGAGTCGCTGCGGCAGCAGTGCCCGGTGACCAAGGAAAAGCACCACGACGTCACGATGGTGACTGGTTGGGAGGAAGCCTGCGCGGTCTTGAACGACGCTGAGACATGGTCCTCGTGCAACTCGGTGACCGGTCCGTTCCCCGGCTTTCCGGTTCCGCTCGAGGACCTGGGAAATAGCGATATCACCGAACTGATCGAGCAGCACCGTGACGAGCTGCCCTTCAATGACCAGCTGCCCACACTCGATCCGCCGACTCACACCAACCACCGCTCACTGCTGATGCGGCTGATCACCCCGAAGCGCCTCAAAGAGAACGAGGACGCGATGTGGGCGCTCGCCGATCAGGCGCTCGACGGATTCCTGGCGCCGGGGCACGGCGAGTTCATCAAGGGCTTCGCGAGCCCGTTCACGTTGCTGGTCATCGCCGACCTGCTCGGCGTGCCGCTAGAAGACCGCGACAAGTTCGTCCAGGGCATCCGCGAGCACTCGGGCGGTGGCGTCGGCGGCACCGGCAAGGAATCGCTGGCCCACAGTCCGTTGGAATTCCTCTACGGTCTGTTCTCCGATTACGTCGAGGACCGGCGTAGCAAGCCCCGTGACGACGTGCTGACCGGCCTGGCGACCGCCACCTACCCGGACGGCACGACACCGGAGGTCGGAGACGTCGCCCGGGTGGCAGCCAACGTCTTCTCGGCCGGTCAGGAAACGACCGTGCGGTTGCTCGGTGCGTCGCTGCAGACGTTGGGGGAGCGTCCGGACATCCAGGCGCAACTGCGTAATGACCGCAGTTTGATCGCCAACTTCATCGAAGAGTCGCTGCGCCACGAGAGTCCGGTCAAGGGGGATTTCCGGCTCAACCGGAAACGGGTCAACGTCGGCGGAGTCGACCTGCCCGCGGGCACCACGGTGATGATCGTGCAGGCCGCCGCGAACCGTGATCCTCGGCGATTCGAGGATCCCGCCACATTCGACCCAGCCAGAAAGAATGCCCGCCAGCACATCTCGTTCGGGCGGGGCATCCACAGCTGCCCCGGCGCTCCGCTGGCCCGCGCCGAAACACGGGTGGCCCTCGAAAGGCTGCTTGACCGCACGTCCGACATCCGGATCAGCGAGCAGCATCACGGACCCGCCAATGATCGCCGCTACCAATTTGTTCCCACGTACATCCTGCGCGGGCTCACCGAGTTGCACCTGGAGTTCACGCCGGCATGAAGGTCTGGGTAGACGACCAGCGCTGTCGCGGCCACGGGATGTGCCTCACGCTCTGCCCGGACGTGTTCAGCCTCACCGACGACGGTTACGCCGAGGCGATCGACTCCGAGGTGCCGACCGACTTGGAGGCGGCCACTCAGGAGGCCATCGAGTGCTGCCCGGAACAAGCCATCAGCGAGAAGTAGTCAAAGACCCTACGCGTTAAGGAGTTTCACGAGCCATGCCTAAGGGATACGTCATTCTTACCGAGGCCATCAAAGATCCGGAAGGCATGAAGGCCTACGGCCGTGCCGCGGGAGCAGCGATGGGCGGAGTCAACATTCTCGCGGTGGACACCAAGCCCGCGGTCATCGAAGGCGATTGGCACGGCGACCAGACGGTCGTGCTGGAATTCGAATCGGTGGACGCTGCCCGCGCATGGTATGAGTCCGACGCCTACCAGGACGCGGCGAAGCTACGTCAAGCCGCGGCCGACTGCAACGCCGTCATCATCTCCGGGTTTGCCTGAGCTGCAGCCGCTTACGTCTAATGCACCCTGATCTCGTCGCAGATCGGTGGGATGATGATCAAGCCGCCGCGCGGGGTGCAGAAGGGGTGCGGGGGCTGCGGTGACGGCGGAGGTGGAGGCGGCGGGTTGAAGACCGGGGCGGGAACGTCGGCTGCCACGAAGCTGCCGTTGGTGCTTCCCCCGAAACGCACGTTGCCCTGGCCCATCGGAACGATGTACCAGGTGTGACACACACCCATGTCCTATTCAATGCCGCGGTACGGTAATCCCTTTCCGGGACAACAGGAGTGAGCCTGCGGCGAAAACTGGTCGGCCTGCGCGACACCTGCCGCGAGTCCGGTGGCAGCGATGGCGCCGGCCAGCAGCGCTCCGGCGATTGTTTTCTTCATGGCGGCTTTCTTTTCGATTCTCTGCCCCGAAAAGTAGCCATGGCCGCTTGATGGATTCTCAATGCCCGCGTACTAGAAGGGCGGTGGCTCGTCATTCGCGATAATCGGCACTGACGCCGGTTCTCGCGCCGTTCGGTTGCGCAGTCGTTCGGCGGCAATATAACGAGCCCGGTTGTGAGCGCGGGTATTTCGACGTGTAGGCATCCCTGCCGTGCGGTAGGTGTGACGCGGCCGAACCGGCGTGGCGTCGAGTGTCGCGGTGGGCGTGCACAGGGTGGGGAACAGCAGGGCGCTGCCGGGGGTCGTGACGTAGGTCTGTCCCGCGGGTGATGTCCAGATGACCGTGCTGTCAGGCAATTGTTGGTCGCGCCAGCCCCAGAAAGTCTTGAGGAGGTGATGGCGGCGGCAAAGTGTTTTCAGGTTGCCGGCATGGGTGGGCCCGCCGTCGGCGTATGGGATGGTGTGGTCGAGGTCGCAGCGTGTTGCGGGTTGGTCGCAGCCGGGGAAGCGACAGGTCAGATCGCGACAACGCACGAAGTCTGCTAGCGCCTGCGACGGCGTATAGCCGGCCTCAGGTGGCGCGTCAGCGGAGTGGATCAGCAGGCGCAGCGTGGCCGATTTCGCGAGCTCGGCGATTAGCTCGGGGGGTATAAGCGCGTCGCTGCCAATCATCGAGCCTGGCGCGGTGCCGTCGATGCCGGCCTGATCTGCGATCACATGAATCACCACCGGGCTCGGCACCCGTCCGGTCGCGGCGGGGCAATGCGCTTGTCCGCAGCGACAACTCAGTCGTTCGGCTCCCATGGCCAGCGCACCCATCGCGTCGGCGCGGCGCTGATTGCGGGTGCGCGGATCGTCAGCGCACACTGTCGCGGCCAACGCGTCCAGCCGGGCGTCAACGGCGTGGGCATCGGTGGTGTGCAGTCGCCCAAA
>Ga0302326_10005833_pt1 | contig 27876 bp, 23 predicted proteins | sample Palsa_T0_3_FD_202264 | JGI IMG/M metagenome (GOLD analysis project Ga0302326, IMG submission 202264) | Peat permafrost microbial communities from Stordalen Mire near Abisko, Sweden - Palsa_T0_3 | ecosystem: Environmental > Terrestrial > Soil > Palsa > Peat permafrost | place: Sweden: Abisko... | reverse complement strand
ATAGCGGCCCGTTGCACAGCGTGCAACGGGGGATCGTCACGGTCTTCTCGCCGATCCAGAAGGGCGCGAGCACCGTGCTCACCCCGGTGCGCGACATCGCGGGCTTCTTCAGCTCGACCTTCCACGCCAAGGATCGGGTCGCGGAGCTGCAGGCGGAGGTCGAGAAGCTCACCGGACAGGTCGCGAGCCTCAAGGGCGCGCAGATCCAGAACAACCAGCTCAGAGAGATCATCAGGCTCGGCGACAACATCGGGATCAGCAGTTACCGGCCGGTCGCGGCCCACGTGATCGGGAGCGATCCGTCGCTGTGGTACGACCAGATCTACGTCGACGCGGGCAGCGATCAGGGCGTCTCGACCGGTCAGCCGGTGATCGGCGAGCGTGGGCTCGTCGGCTTGGTCACGGACGTCACGGCGGACCAGTCGACGGTCACGCTGATCACCGACCACACGATCGAGGTCGGGGCGGAGGTCGAGGACGGCGTCGGCAATGTCGGCGTGCTCGAGTCACAAGTCGGGAACCCGAATGAGCTGGTGCTCTCAGACCTCCCCACGACGGCGAACGTCCAGAACCAGGATCTGGTCGTCACCGCCGGCTTCCACTACGGAAAGCTCGACTCCTACTATCCGCCCGACATCCCGATCGGGGTCGTCTCGAACGCCAACGAGGTCACGCTGGCGAGCTCGGGCCAGGTCCAGGTCAAGCCGGTGGTGGATCTCCACACCCTCGACGTCGTCGAGATCCTGACCAAGCCGCACCCCGGCTTGACGACGGCGAGCCTGGTCCCGTGAACGTTCCTCCGAGCTTCGTGATCCGCCTGCTGGCGCTGGGCCTGCTCGCGGTCGTGATCCAGGTCGCGGCGGTGTCGCAGATCTCGATCTTCGGCGTCAGCGCTGACCTGTCACCGCTGGTGGTGATGTCGGTCGGCCTGCTTGCGGGATCGGTAACGGGTGCGCTGATGGGATTCGGGATGGGCCTACTGGTCGACCTGATGCTGGTGCAGACGCTGGGCGTGACCTCGCTGCTCTACATCGCGATCGGCTACTGGTCGGGGCGCCTGCGCGAGCTGCGCGACCCCGCGCACGAGCTCATTCCCCTCGGGATGGGCGCGGCGGCGACCGCGGTGGCGGGGATCGGGATGGCGCTGATTCAGTTTCTCCTCGGCGTTGATGCTCCCGTCAGCTTCCTGCTCGTGCAACAGATCTTCCTCACCGTCCTGGTCAACTCGCTGATCGCCTTGCCCGTGTACGCCCTGGTGCGACGGGTGCTCACGCCGGCGCTGCCCGAGGATCCACGCCGCCGCCGGCGCCGGCGATACACCACCGGCGGGCTCAGCCCGCTGAAACGTCCCTCCGAGGGCCTGGGCGGTTCGACGGGAGTGTTGAGCCGATGATCCAGCCCGGGCTCCCCGACGATCGGCGTCCGCCGTTGACGCCGCAGCTCGCGTTCCGGGTGACGGTGATCGGCGGTTGCGCGCTGGCGATGTTCGCGATCATCTTCTTCCGCCTGTGGTTCCTCCAGGTGCTGTCGGGGACCCAGTACGTGGCGCAGGCCAAGGAGAACCGCACCCGCAAGGTGGAGCTGCCCGCGCCCCGCGGCAAGATCGAGGACCGCAACGGGACCGTGCTCGTCGCCAGCAGGCGGACGACGGCGGTCCAGATCGTGCCCACGGACCTCCCCGTCCCGCTCCTCAACCCCTCCATCTCGGAGCTGGAAAGACCGCCGGCCAAGGACCGAGCGGTGTACAACCGGCTCGCCGGTGTGCTGGGTATCAAGCAGAGCCTCGAGTCCTGCAAGGTGGTGGGGTATCAGCTCGTGAACGGAAAGAGCACCCAGGTCACCTACCACCCCAGGCTCCCGCAGATCTCATGCGACGTGGCGCAGGCGGTCTTCGGACTGCCGTATGCGGACGCGAGGATCGCCACCGATGTGAACCCGAACATCCTCTATTACCTCTCAGAGCGCCATAGCGAGTTTCCCGGTGTGAGCGAGCCGGAGGTCAACGTGACCTCTTATCCGTTCGGCACGCAGGGGATCGCTTCGCAGGTGCTCGGCACGGTGGGCTCGATCACCTCCACCGAGGTCAAGGAAGCTCAGTACAAGGGCCTCCCGGATGACGAGGTCATCGGCCAGACTGGCCTCGAGGCCGAATACGACGCCTACCTGCGCGGGGTAAACGGCGCCGAGAAGGTCGAGGTCGACTCCGAGGGAGACCCGATCAAGTCGCTGGCGAACCAGCCCGCGATCGCCGGCGACACCCTGAAGACCTCGCTTGACCTCAAGGTCCAGGAGGCGGGGCAGCAGTCGCTTCAGCAGTCGATCTCGAGCAACGCACCGCCCGGCGCGGGAGGCGCGTTCGTAGCCATGGACCCCCAGAACGGTCAGGTCTACGGAATGGGGTCGCTGCCGACCTTCAACCCCAACGTGTTCACCAAGCCGATCTCCGACACCGAGTTCAAGACTCTGTTCGGCCCGGCCTCGGGCCAGCCGCTCGACAACCGGGCGATCGACGGTCTGTATCCCACGGGCTCGACCTTCAAGGTGATCACGGCGACAGCGGCGCTCGAGAGCGGAGTCTGGAGCCTTGATCAAAGCTACGACGACAGCGGATCCTTCGACATCGACGGTGAGGTCCTCCACAACTCGGGGCACGCCGCCTACGGCTCGGTCGATCTCGTCTCGGCGCTCAAGGTCTCCGACGACATCTTCTTCTACAACCTCGGCGCGCTGCTCAACGCCAACCCGGTCACCCATCCTCGAGGCGGCGCCCTGCAGACATGGGCACGGCTGTACGGGCTAGGGCATCCGACCGGGGTCGACCTGCCCTACGAGGCATCGGGCTTGGTGCCCTCGCCCGATGAGGTCAACCAGCTCAACAACGAGGAGCGCGCGTGCGAGAAGCGCAAGCACGTCAGCTTCTGTGGAATCTCCGACCTCAACCCGTGGACCATCGGCGACAACATCAACACCGGGGTCGGGCAGGGTGACGACCTGGTCACGCCTCTGCAGCTCGCGGTCGTCTACGCGGCGATCGAGAACGGCGGCACCGTCGTGCGCCCGCACATCGGTCTCCAGGTGGAGAACCCGATCGGCGACAAGCTTCTCCAGACGATCGACCCGCCGCCGACGCGCCACGTCAACATCAACCCGACGTACCTGGCCGCGATCCAGGAGGGCCTGCGTGAAGCCGCGTCTGAGCCTGGGGGGACGTCCGCCGACGTGATGGCCAGCTTCCCCAAGCCCGTGTACGGCAAGACGGGAACCGCTGAGACCTTCCCCAACGGCATCGAGGAGGACCAGGCGTGGTACGCGTGCTATGTCCCCGCGACGGCCACGAGCAAGCCGATCGTCGTGGTGGTCACGGTTGAGAAGGGCGGGTTCGGCGCGGTCGCCGCGGCGCCGGTGGCGCGGCAGATCCTCTCGACGTGGTTCTTCGGCAAGCCGGGACCGTACGTAGCGGGGACATCCACGACGCTGTGAGCTTCAGGACCCACATCCAGCGCGCGACGCCGGAGGCGCCGCCGATCAGGAATCGCACGCTCTTCCTGTTCGACCCGCTCCTCGCGCTCGCCGCCCTCGGGCTGGTCGCGTGCTCGGTGGTGACGCTCCATGGAGCGTTCGGGAGCCATTACGCGGACCGTCAAGCGGCTTACGCGGGGATCGGGGTGATCCTCGCGGTGCTCGTGGCGCGGATGGACTACTCACGCCTGCGCGAGTACCGCTACGGCCTGTATGCGGTCCTGATCGTCACCAACATAATGGTGTTCGCGTTTGCCCCACCGAGCCTCGGGGCGCAGCGCCGGATTCCCTTCCCCTTCATCGAGGTGCAGCCTTCCGAGCTCGCCAAGGTCCTGCTCGTCGTCTCGCTGGCGGCGTTCGCCGTCGATCGGTCGCGCCGCCTGCACGAGCGCCAGACCACCGTGCGCATCATGCTCCTCGCGCTCGGCCCGGCGCTGCTCGTGATCGCCCAGCCCGACCTCGGCACCGGCATGGTGCTCGTCGCCATCGCGGTCAGCTTGCTGTTCTTCGCCGGGACCTCGTGGAAGCAGCTCACCGCTCTGGCGGCACTGTTCGTGGCCTCGATCGCGATCGTGCTCGTCGTTGCGCCGGGGGTCGGCGTGCACGTTCTCAAGCCTTACCAGGTGCAGCGGCTGACCGGCTTCCTGCACCCATCGGCCAATCCGAAGAGCCAGACGTACCAGATCAATCAGTCGATCATCGCGATCGGCTCAGGGCAGAAGACGGGCACGGGGATCAAGGACGCGACCCAGGCGACGCTCAACTTCCTCCCCGAGCCGTATGACGACTTCATCTTCTCCGTGGTCGGCGAGAGCTACGGCTTCGCCGGGGCCGCGCTCGTCCTCCTGCTCTACGCCCTGCTTATATGGAGGGCACTACGCATCCTCACGATGGCCAAGAACCTGTACGGCGCCTTGATCGCCGCCGGCATCCTCGGGATGCTGATGTTCCAGGTCTTCGTGAACGTCGGCATGACGATCGGGATCATGCCGATCACCGGCGTCCCGCTGCCGCTCGTCAGCTACGGCGGCTCGTCGGTCCTCGTAACGTTCATCGCCCTTGGCCTCCTGCAGTCGATCCACATCCAGGCACGGATTGCGTCTGCAGGGAAGGGCCGGGCCTTACTTTCTTAACCAAAGGACTGAGACACACAATTGAAGAAGCAAGTGCTGGTCAGCGTCAACCGCGGAGAGACCCGCGTCGCGCTGCTGGAGGCGACGGGCACCGTCGCCCCGCGCAAACCGTCCTCGCGGCGACGCCCCAAGACCAAGCGACCGGCCGCCGGTTACCAGGTCGCCGAGCTCTATCTCGAGCGTCGCGGCGCCCGGTCGATCGTCGGCAATATCTACAAGGGCCGGGTCGACAACGTCCTCGCCGGCCTCGAAGCAGCCTTCGTCGACATCGGACTGGAGAAGAACGGCTTTCTCCACGTCGATGAGATCGTCCTCCCCGGGGTCGAAGCGCCCCGCCGCGGCCGCGGTTCGAGCCGGGACGGCAGGCAGATCACCGACATGCTCAAGCCGGGGCAGGACGTCGTCGTCCAGGTGGTCAAGGATCCGCTGAAGACCAAGGGCGCGCGCCTGTCCATGGACCTGGCCATCGCGGGCCGCTACATGGTGTACGCGCCCTACGGCGAGGGGGTCGGGGTATCGCGCCGGCTCGACGAGCCCGAGCGCGAGCGGCTGCGCAAGCAGGCGGCCAAGCTCGACCTCAAGGGCGCCGGAGCGATCATCCGCACGGCCGCCCACGGCGCGAACCGCGCCGATCTCGAGCGCGAGCTGCAATACCTCTTCAAGCTCGGCGAGGTGCTCCAGAAGCGCGTCGCCGAAACGCCCGCGCCCGCGCTCGTCTTCCAGGAGGCCGACCTGTCGGTCCGCGTCGTGCGCGACATCTACTCCGAGCACTTCGAGCGCGCGATCGTCGACGACCCCAAGCAGCACCATCGGCTGGTGTCGTTCTTCACTCGCACCGCGCCCGAGCTGGTGGACCGCGTCGAGCTGTGGGAGGAGGAGACACCGCTGCTCCAGGCGTTCGGAGTCGAGGAAGTCCTCGACTCGACGCTTTCGCGCCGGGTCGACCTGCCCAGCGGTGGCTATCTCGTGATCGACTACGCCGAAGCGCTCACGGTGATCGACGTCAACTCGGGGAGCTTCATCGGGCGGGGTAAGGGTGCCCGCCTCGAGGACACGATCACCAAGACCAATCTCGAGGCCGCCGACGAGGTCGTCCGCCAGCTTCGCCTGCGCGACATCGGCGGCATCATCGTCATCGACTTCATCGACATGGCGCGCTCTCGCAACCGGGACGCCGTGCTGGGGACGCTGCGCAAGGCGCTCGACGAGGACCGGACCAAGACCTTCGTGGTCGAGATCTCGCCCCTTGGGCTTGTGGAGATGACCCGCCAGAACGTGACCGATGGCGTGCGGGAGATCATGACCCGGCCATGCCCCACGTGCCACGGCGAAGGCGTGATCAAGTCCGAGGAGACGCTCGCGATCGAGTTCGAGCGCCGGCTCCGCGACCTGGCCAAGGAGCGCGACGCCGAGGCATTCCTGATCCAGATGAACCCCAGGGTGAGCGCCGAGATCACCGGCGACGGCGCGCGCGTCCTCCACGCGATCGAGGAGGAGACGGGAAAGTGGTTCCACTTCGAGGGCTCCGAGGGGCTCCCGCTCGATCACTTCGCCGTGCTCCTGGAGGGCGACCGCGAGCAGGTGCTCGAGCGTGCGCTGCCCTTCCGCGAGGGCGAGGAGGTTCACGTCGAGATCGTCGAGCCGCACATGTACAGCCCGGGCGACGCCGTCGCCAAGATCGACGGCTACATCATCTCGGTGAAGGGTGGCGGGCGTTACGTCGGGCGCAAGCGGCTGGTCCGGATCGACGAGGTCGGCCGCACGGCAGCGGGGGCGTCGCTCGTCGGCGAGATCGAGGAGGCGACCAACGGAGGCCCCGACGAGGGCGGGCCCGGCGACGGCGGTGCGGAAGGCGATGGCGTAGAATCGAAGCCTCGGCGCCGCGGCCGCAGAGGCGGACGGCGCCGTTCCGGTGCCAGGGCGGAGACCACGCCGGCAGCATCCGAATGACCATGTACTCAATCGTCAAGACAGGTGGCAAGCAATACCACGTCGAGGAGGGGCAGACCCTGCTCATCGAGCGCCTGCCCGTCGAAGAGGGCGCACAGGTGACGCTGCAGCCACTGCTCTACGTCGACGGCGATGACGTGTTCGATGGCGACGAGCTCGCCGGCGTGACCGTCGAGGCGACGGTGGTCGCCCACGAGCGCGGCCCCAAGCTCCGCATCGTCAAGTTCAAGCCCAAGCGCGGCTACAAGCGCCGCACCGGCCACCGCCAGGAGCTGACTCGCGTTCGCGTCACAGGCATAACGCGGTCGGCGGCGGAATCGGCTGACGCCGATTCCGTTGCGAGTTCGGCTGGCGGTGGAATCGGCGTCCCTGCCGATTCCATTGAACGTCGCGCTGCGATAGCGGCGCCTCCGGAGGAGGCCTCGAATGGCACATAAGAAAGGCCTCGGCTCGAGCCGGAACGGCCGCGACTCCAACGCTCAGCGCCTCGGCGTGAAGGTCTTCGCCGGTCAGAGGGTGACCGGTGGCGAGATTATCGTGCGCCAGCGCGGCACGCGCTTCAAGCCCGGCGACGGCGTCGGAATCGGCAAGGACGACACGATCTTCGCCAAGGCCGCCGGCACCGTGCAGTTCACCACGGGCCGGCGGGGGCGCGTGATCTCCGTCGCCGCGGACGATCAATAGCGCCAGCTACGTCGTCCCGATCTGCGCCGTGCACGCCGGGCAGCGGCGTGCCTTGTAGGGGATCTCGGTAGTGCACTCGGGGCATTCCTTGAGGTCGGGGTCGGCACCCCTCGAGCGCCTCGCCTGAACCGATTCGTAGGGCTTGACGACGAAGAAGAACACCGCCGCGGCGGTCGTCACGAAGGTGAACACCGCGTTGATGAAGTCGCCGTAGAGGAAATGACTCGAGTTGATGGTGAAGGAGAGATCTTCGAAGTTGGGCTTGCCGAAGATCAGGCCGATGATTGGGGTGACGATGTCGGCGATCAGCGCCTTGACCACGGCTGCGAAGACCGTGGCAATGACGAACGCGACTGCGAGCATCACCAGGTTCCCCTGCATCAGGAACTTCTTGAAATCGTCAATCCATGCTGTCACGACGGACCACCTCCAGTTGTTGTCGATGGCCGAGGCGAACCCCGGCCGCAAGGGGGATCCTACGGTCGCGCCCGGTCCTCACAAAGCGCGTCCCACCACGCGGCCGAGGCCAGCGGCGGCGAGGCCCGCGACGAGGGCGATCGCGATCGACCGCCAGGCGAGCCCGGGCTCTCCGTCCTGGGCCGAGCGATGGCTCTCGAGCATCCAGGTCGAGAAGGTGGTGTAGGACCCCAGCGTCGCCGTCCCCATGAGGAGCTGGACGCGGTCGCTCGCCCCGAGGCCGACGAGGAGTCCGAGCAGGAAGGTGCCGCTGAGGTTGACGACCAGGGTTCCGAACGGATACTCGCTCGACACGCGGTCCTCGACGAGCCCGTCGACGGCGAAGCGGGCGACGGCGCCCAGTCCGCCGCACAGCGCCACCAGGAGGGCGGTCACCACGTCAGGCGGGCGCGGCGTACCACCGCCGTTCCGAGCTGGACACCGACGAAACCGGCGATCACGCTTCCGGCGGCGTAGGCGGCGCCGAGCAGGATCTCGCCTCGGTCGAGCATCTGCAGCAGCTCGACCTGCAGGGTCGAGAAGGTGGTGAGGGCGCCGCAAACGCCCGTGGCCAGGAAGGGGCGCTGGTAGGCGGTGATCGGGAGCCGCTCCTGCAGGCGTGTGACGAAGTAGCCGAGGAGCAGGCAGCCGACGGCGTTGACGCCGAAGATCGTCCACGGCCAGTGGCCGGGTTGGGCGGGCGCGAGCTCGACCAGGCCGGTCCGGATCCCGGCTCCCAGCGCGCCGCCGGCGAATATGGCCAACGGAAGGGCAGGGACGCCCCTGCCGCGAGCTCCGCGGCGGTCGCCGCCCATCAGCCTTCCTGTGCCGTCGGCCTGACGAGGATCTCGTTGATGTCGACGTGCGGGGGCTGAGAGACCGCGAACATGACCACCCTCGCGATGTCCTCGGCCTCCAGGCGACCGGAGCCGCGATTCTCGAAGAACGGGGTGTCGACCATCCCCGGCTCGATCAGCGTGACCCGTACCCCGGTGCCGTCCAGCTCGAGGCGCGCCGACTCACCCATCCCGGTGACCGCCCACTTGGTGGCCGAGTACAGCGACCCCGGGAGGGCGCGGCGCCCGGCGACGGAACCGGTGAGGAGCAGGTGGCCGCGGGACTCCTTGAGTGCCGGAATCGTCGCCCGGATCGTGAGTGCCGCGCCGTAGACGTTGGTCAGCACCATCGAGCGCCAGTGCTCGGGGGACTCCTCGAGGAAGCCTCGGGTGGCGCCGAATCCGGCGTTGGCGAACGCGACGTCGAGGCGGCCGAAGCGCTCGAGCGCGTCCGTGACCATCGCCTGCTGCTGATCCCATTCGGTGACGTCGCAGCGCACGGCGAGGGCGTGGTCGAAGCCGCCGAGCTCCTCGGCGAGGGCATCGATGCGCTCCTGGTTGCGTGCGGCGAGCACGAGCCGGTAGCCGTCGCGGGCGGCGGCACGGGCGGTGGCGGCGCCGATGCCACTCGACGCGCCTGTGATCAGGAATACGGGTTCGCTCCCGCTGTGGCCGCCGCTCGCCATCCGGGCTCGCATTATGGCGGCCGCGGGAGTCGTCCAGCTGCCAGGATGATCACATGCTCAGCGATCACGCGCGCATTCACCTACTGGCCGGCGCCGGCGGCGACGGCTGCCTGAGCTTCCGTCGCGAAGCCCACGTTCCGCGCGGGGGACCCGACGGCGGCGACGGGGGCCGGGGCGGAGATGTGGTCCTCATTTGCGACGATTCGCTCCGCGATCTCCAGGCCTTCCGCCGCCGCTCCCAGTTCAAAGCCCAGCGCGGAGGTAATGGGGAGGGTTCGCTGCGCCACGGAGCCGACGGCGGGGGGCTCGAGGTGCGGCTGCCACCCGGCACCGAGGCCGTGCGCGAGGAGGACGGGAGCCAGTACGACCTCCTGGTGCCCGGGCAGCGCGCCACGGTGGCGCGCGGGGGCAGCGGCGGTCGCGGCAATAAGCGCTTTGCCTCCGCCACGCACCAGACCCCGCGCTTCGCGGAGCGGGGCCTTCCCGGCCAGGAGTGCTGGGTCACGCTGAGGCTGAAGCTGCTCGCCGACGTAGGCCTTGTCGGCCTGCCCAACGCCGGCAAGTCCTCGCTGCTCGCGCGGATGACACGAGCGACCCCGAAGGTCGCGGGTTACCCCTTCACCACCCTCGAGCCCGTGCTGGGAACGGTCGAGGGTGAGGATCGCCAGCTCGTGCTCGCCGACATCCCGGGATTGATCGAAGGGGCCAGTGGCGGAGCCGGCCTCGGGCACGAGTTCCTCGCCCACGTCGAGCGCACCCGACTGCTCGTCCACGTCCTCGACGCGGCACCGCTCGACTGCTCTGATCCGGTCGAGAACCACGCCACCGTCGAGCGCGAGCTCGCCCTCCACGACCAGCGGCTCGCCGCCCTGCCGCGCATCCTCGCGCTCTCGAAGTCCGACCTGATCGCCCCGGAGGCGGCCGCCGCCGCGGCCGCGGAGTGGGGGGAGCGGCTCGGTGCTGAGGTGCCCGTGCTCGTGACCTCATCGGTGAGCGGAGCCGGGCTCGACGAGCTCACCCGCAAGCTGCTGCGCTGGGTCCCCGTACTCCCCGCGGCGACGGAGGCTGCGCCCGCCCTCGACGAGCTGGCCGAGCATCGGGTCTTCCGCCCCCGGTCAGGGAGGGACTTCCGCGTCGAGCGCACCGACGATCGCCGCTACCGCGTCACCGGACCCGGGGTCGAGCGCCTGCTCGCTCGCTACGACCTCGACAACGAGGAGGCCATGGCTCACCTCGAGCGGCGACTGCGCGGAATCGGGGTGATTCGCGCGCTCGAAGCGCAGGGCTTCGAAGCCGGCGACGACGTCGAGATCGGCGGCGTGGAGTTCGATCTGCACCCGGGCATGTAGGGTCACGCTCCTGATGCGTCGTGTCGCGGTCGCGGGTTCTGCCGTCCTCGGGTGCCTGGTGTGCGTACCGTTCGCCGGCGCGCAGGTACTCAGGGTCGGTTCCTACAAGGGCGTGCCCGGTCAATACGCGACCATTCAGGGGGCGGTCGACGCGGCCTCTCCCGATGACTGGATCCTCGTGGGACCGGGCGACTACAAGACGACCTCGAGCCAGTCCGTGAGCGGCTCTGGGGAGGTATATCCCGCCGGAGTGCTGATCGCCACGCCGGACCTGACGCTGCGCGGGATGAACCGCGCCACCGTCGTCGTCGACGGCACCAAGCCGGGCACGCCGGAATGCAGCTCGGCGCCCGCGGACCAGAACTTCGGTCCGTCGACCGGAGGCGGCCCTGGAGGGCTCAACGGCGTGATGGTCTGGAAGGCCGACGACGTCTCGGTCGAGAACATGACCGCCTGCAACTTCCTCGCCGGTGCCGGCGGAAACGCCGGCACCGAGGGCGGCTCGGGCAGCGCCTACATATCTGGCAACGAATTCTGGTGGAACGGCGGCTACGACAGTGCCTCCGTGGGCGGCTGGGGATTCGACGGCTCCTACCTGACCGCGACGAGCACGTTCTACGACGGCACGACCCCGCAGACCGCTGCGTCGGCGGCGGAGTACGGCATCTTCTCCAGCGACTGGAGTGGCGGCACGTGGGACAACGACTATGCGAGCAACTTCAACGACTCCGGCTTCTACATCGGCGCCTGCCAGCAGATCTGCGACCAGACGGTCGACCACGCCTGGGCCGAGGACAACGCGCTCGGCTACTCGGGCTCGAACTCGGGCGGCTCCCTCGTGGTCGAGAACTCCCAGTTCGACAACAACGAGGATGGGTTCGACACCAACAGCCAGAACGGCGACAACCCGCCGCCGCAGAATGGCGCCTGCCCCAACGACGAGATCAGCCCGATCACGCATACGGACTCGTGCTGGGTGTTCATGGACAACGACGTCCACGACAACAACAACCCGAACGTGCCCACGGCCGGAGAGGCGGCGGCGGGACCCGTCGGCACCGGGATGTCGATCTCAGGCGGCAGGAACGACACGGTGATGGGCAACACGTTCGCCAACAATGGCGCCTGGGGGAACATCCTCGTGCCCTATCCCGACAACGGCGGGCCGTGCACCGGCGGCCAGCCCGACAACGTCATCCTCGGACCCGGGAGCTGCCTGTACGACGAGTACGGCGACGCGATCATCGACAACACCTACGTGAACGACGGCTTCTTCGGTAATCCCACCAACGGCGACTTCGATCAGTTCAACCTCAACGGCGAGCCAACCAACTGCTTCAGCGGGAACACCGTCGAGGACGGCGGCAGCCTCTCGCCCGATGCCGCGGCGCTGGAGAGCGAGTATCCGGCGTGCAACGGCTCGACCGTGCTGCCGAATCTCAACCCCGTGTTCCTCGACCAGTCGGCCTGCGACTCGCAGATCGCAATCATTGCCGGCGCCGCGGCTCCATGCCTGCTCGGCGACAACTACCCGCGCACCACCGCGGTCGTCATGCACCCGCTGCCCACGACCCTCCCGACGATGCCGGATGTCTGCACCGGGGTTCCCGCGGACCCGTGGTGCAGCGGCCAGGTCTCGACGGTCAAGGGGTGCGTGGCCTCGGCGCGCACGCGCGCGACCCTCGGGCTCGACCCTCGCGAGCGCTTCGTCTCGGTCTCGGCCAGGGTGGGCAGGGCCAAGACGGTCACCCACAAGGCGCACGGGCGCACGACGAGGGTGACGATCGATCTCGGCTCACGGCGCGGGCGCCGGCTGCGGGTAGGCTTCGTGGAGCACATCAAGGTGGGCCGCCACCCGGAGAAGATCAGCTTCACGCGGATCTACCGTCGGTGCGGGTAGCGGATTCGCGCAACTTAATTCGGTCACGTCCGTCTTAACCCGGCGAGAGCGGAGACCGGAACCGGCCGCCGCGGACTGAGGAGGCCGATCATGCGGGTACGCATTCGGGCGATGCTGATCGCCTTCGCCCTTGGCGCCCTGGTGGGCGCGTCGAGCGCTTCGGCGCAGGTGTCGACCGAGCACTCGGGTTGGGACTGGTCAAATCCCGCGCCACAGGGGGAGCTGCTCCTCGACGTCAGCTTCGCGGATGGTGTCGGCTACGCGGTCGGCGCGTTCGGAACCGTGCTGCGCACCACCGACGCCGGGGCGACATGGACGAGCCTGCCCACGGGCCTGTACGGGACTCTGACCGCGGTCGATGCCGTGAGCGCCACCACGGTGATCATCGGGGGTGGATGCGTGCTTCGCCGTTCCGATGACGCCGGAACGACCTTCGTGCGGCTCCCGTGGACGGCGAGCGACAGCTCGTGCCCGGAGAAGATCGCGTCGATCGACTTTCCGACGGCGGCCGCGGGTTACCTCCTGCTCAGCGACGGCACGATCCTGCGCACCGAGGACGGCGGCCAGTCGTGGGCGCGGACGACGGCGCCGACGACGACTCCGGCGGTTATCGTCTTCTCGAGTGCGACCACGGGCTTCGCCGCGGGAGGTGGCATCTCGGGGGGCCTCATCTACATGACCACCGACGGCGGGATGAGCTGGACGTTGGTCGACGGGTCCGCGGCGAACATCTCGGCGATGGCCCTCGACGGCCCGACCGGGGTGGTGGCGTTCTCAAGCCAGGGCCCGGGGTTTTCCTCGGCGGTCCTGGGACCGACGACCTATGTAAGCGGCGACGGCGGTCAGACGTGGGTGGCGGACAACGCAGATCTCCCTAACCCCACCCCCGACGCGGGCAGGTATATCGACTGCGTCAGCGGCACCACCACCTGCCTGCTCTCGGGCGCCGGCGCGGTGTACCGGACGACCGACCTGACCACGTATACGAACATCGACACCGACGACCTGGAGCCGAACTCCGTTGCCTTCGCCAGCCCCACCCAGGCGGTGGCGGTGACCGAACAGGGAATCCCGCTCGTCTCGAACGACGCCGGCACCTCCTTCGCCCCGGTGGGCGCGCAACTCCCGGCGGGATTCCACCGGCTGAGCGTGACCTCGGGCGCCGTGGCCACGCTCAGCGGTCCAGCCGGCGAGCTCGCGCTCACGAGCGACGCTGGCGGTTCGTGGAACGTGCTCGACACCCCGACCACGAACCCGATCGACGACACGTCCTTCCTCAGCGCGAGCACGGGCTTTGCCCTCGATTCGACCGGCGCCGTGCTGCGCACCGAGAACGGCGGCTCGAGCTGGCAGACACAAAGCGCCCAAGCGGGCAAGTCGACGATCCTCGCGCTCGACCCCGAGCACGTGCTCCTTGCCGGTTCACACGGGATCTCGCGCTCCACCGACGGCGGGCAGACCTTCACACCGGTCGTGACCGGGGCGGATGTGGATCTGCTTCAGCGGTCCGGCAGCGCGATACTGGCCTCCGGCCCGCGCCACGCATACGTGTCCACGGATGACGGCGCGAGCTGGCGCGCGATCGCGCTGCCGTCGGGGTTCCTGCGTTCACAGGCGGTCCGGCAGGTCGACTTCACGAGCGCCGACGCGGGCTTCCTGCTCGGGACCAGCGGTCGAGTGTTCGCGACCGGCGACGGCGGCAAGCGCTGGCGCGAGCTGCTCGGGCTCGGGCACGGGGCGATTCAGTCGATCGCCTTCACGAGTGCCCGGAACGGGTGGGCGGCGGAAGGAGACGCCGACGGCACACCGGGAGATGTGCTGCGCACCAGCGACGGCGGGACGAGCTGGCGCCCACAACGGGTGAGCGCCACGCCGATAGCCGAGCTCGCCGCCGGTGGTAGCGACGGATACGCCCTCGACGGCACAGGGGACCTGTTCACCACGAACTCCGCGGGGGACCTCGGCGGCGTTTCGTCGCTCTCGCTCAGCGCGCCACGCAAGGCGACCAAGCACCGTCAGGTCACCGTGACCGGTCACCTGGTCCCGGGCCTCGCCGGAGCCTCGGTGGAGCTCAACTATCGCCCGGTCGCCGGCGGGCACTGGGTTCACCGTTTCGTCACCACCGGCGGCGGGGGCGCTTTCTCGCTGGCTCTGCACATCGCTCGCCCGACTGCGTTCGCCGCCCAGTGGGCCGGCGACACGAGCAGCCGCGGGGCGGGATCGGCGGCCGTGGTCGTGGAAGTCGGCTAGCGCCGACTTCCATTGGCCGTTCTGCTGCGCAGAACTGCCGGGCGGCAGGAGGGCCGCTCTAAGCTGTCGCGCCATGAGTTGCCTGGTGGTCAAGCTGGGATCGAGCATCGTCGCGGACGAGCGCGGGGAGGTGCGCGCGGACGTCTTGGGACGGATCTGCGACGAGGTGGCGGCGCTGCACGGCGAGGGGCGGGAGGTGGTGATCGTCACCAGCGGCGCGATCGCGCGGGGGATGGGGGTGATGGCGCTGGCCATGCGGCCGCGGGCGATGAACGAGCTCCAGGCGGCGAGCGCGGTCGGCCAGGGCAAGCTCTACCAGGTCTACGACGAGCTCCTTCAGGCCCGCGGCGTTCCCACCGCCCAGGTGCTGCTCACGTTCTTCGACATGAGCGCGCGAACGCACTACCTGAACGCCCGCGGGACCCTGCGCAAGCTCCTCGAGTGGCGCGTGGTCCCCGTCATCAACGAGAACGACACGACCACCACGGACGAGATCTCGTTCGGGAACAACGACTTCCTCGCCGCCCAGGTGGCGATTCTCCTGGGGTCCGACCTGCTGCTCATGCTCACCGACGCGGCTGGGGTGTACACGGCGGACCCGGGCGCCGACCCCGGGGCCGAGCTCGTCCCCATGGTCGATGATTTCGAAGCGCTCGAAGGCCTCGAGATCGGACACAACACCTCGCCGCTGGGCTCGGGGGGGATGCGCTCGAAGGTCGTGGCCGCGGAGATGGCAACCGCCGCCGGCATCCCGGTGGTGATCGCCAGCGGGCTCGTCGCCGGGACGATCCCCGCCGCCGCCGCGGGCGCGCCGGTGGGCACGCGCTTCGCCGCCCGCGAGGGCCGGTACTCGAGCTTCAAGCTGTGGCTCAAATACGCCAAGCCCTCGCGCGGGCGCGTGCTCGTGGACGCGGGCGCCGCCCACGCCCTGCGCGAGGGCGGGACGAGCCTGCTCCCGGTCGGCGTGGTCGACGTCGCCGGGGAGTTCGACGCCGGCGACGCCGTCGACGTGGCCTACGACGGGCAGGCGGTGGGCAAGGGCATCTGCAATTACTCGGCCGGCGAGCTGCGCAAGGTCCGCGGCCTGAAGTCCCCGGACGTCCGCGAGCTGCTCCCGAGGGCCAGTGCCGAAGCCGTGCACCGCGATTACTTCGTGCTTGAATGATGTGACGATGGTCACTACCGCACTCTCGGTCGCCGATACCTGTGCCGCCGCCAAGCGGGCATCGCGCGTGCTCGCCACGGTCGGCGCCGACACCAAGAACGCCGCGCTGGAGGCGATCGCCGCCGCGCTCATCTCCCGCACGGGCGACATCCTCGAAGCGAACGCTCGCGACCTCGAGGCCGCGAGGGCCTCGGGGGTGGCGCCGCACCTGATCGATCGGCTCGCCCTCGACGCAGGCCGGGTGGCGACGATCGCCGCGCAGGTGCGCGACATCGCGGCGCTGGAGGATCCCGTGGGCGAGGTGATCAGCGGCTCGCGGCTCGCGAACGGGCTCGACGTGCGCAAGGTGCGGGTCCCCCTGGGCGTGATCGCCGTCGTGTACGAGGCCCGGCCGAACGTCACCATCGACGCCGCCGCGCTGTGCCTGAAGTCGGGCAACGCGATCGTGCTGCGGGGATCGAGCATGGCGACGAGCTCGAACGCCGCCCTCGCCGGGATTGCCATCGAGGCCGCCGAAGCCGCCGGCCTGCCGGCGGGAGCGATGGCGCTCGTCGCCGGTGGCGGCACCGAGGAGCTCGCCGAGCTGGCGACGCAGACCGGCGTCGTCGACCTGATCATCCCCCGTGGCGGCGAACGCCTCAAAGCCGCGCTCAAGGGGGTGGCCACCGTCCCGGTGATCTACGCGGCGTCCGGGAACTGCCACGTCTACGTCGACGCCACCGCCGACCTCGACGCGGCCGAGGCGATCATCCTCAATGCCAAGGTCCAGAAGCCGAGCGTGTGCAACTCCGCCGAGAAGCTGCTCGTGCACTCAGACGTGGCGGAGGCGTTCCTGCCGCGCGCGCTCGATGCGCTCGCGACCGCCGGCGTGACCCTTCGCGGAGATGAGCGGGCGCGCGCCGCCGCCGGGCGGGCCCCGGTCGGCGAGGCGACCGAGGCCGACTGGGACACCGAGTTTCTCGCTCTCGAGCTCGCGGTGGGCGTCGTCGATTCCGTGCACGAGGCGATCGACCACATCAACCTCCACGGCTCCGGCCACTCCGAGGCCATCGTGACCCGTGACACCGAGGCGGCGCGAGCCTTCCAGCTTGGCGTCGACGCCGCCTGCGTCTATGTCAACGCCTCCACCCGCTTCACCGACGGTGGCGAGTACGGGATGGGTGCCGAGATCGGCAACTCCACCCAGAAGCTCCACGCCCGCGGTCCCATCGGCCTGCGCGAGCTGTGCACGTTCAAGTACCTGGCCGAGGGTTCGGGCCAGATCCGCCCCTAGCAACCTTCAGTGCGCATCGGCGTCTTCGGCGGCACCTTCAATCCGCCACATCTCGGTCACCTGGTGTGCGCCCAGGAGGCGTACGTTCAACTCGGCCTCGACCTCGTCACGCTCATCCCCGTGTTCACTCCGCCCCACAAGCCCCTCGAAGACGACCCCGGACCCGAGCACCGCCTCGAGCTGTGCCGCCGCGCCGTGGCGGGCGACGAGCGGTTCGCGGTGTCGGACCTGGAGGCTTCGCGGCCGGGGCCGTCGTACACGGTCGATACCCTTCAGGAGCTGCACGCGAACGAGCCAGACAACGAGCTGTTCCTGATCCTCGGTGGAGACGTCGCCGCTGGTCTGCCTCGCTGGCGCGCCCCCGAGGTCGTCGTGGCCCTGGCCACGCCCGCGGTGGCCAACCGCCGAGGCACTCCCCGCGCGCGAGCCGCCGCGGGCCTCAGCGAGCTGCCCGGCGGCGCGCCCGCACGGTTCTTCTCCATGCCGTCGATCGGCGTCTCCTCGACGATGATCAGGCGGCGGGTCAAGGCCGGCCAACCCATCCGCTACCTCGTACCCGACGCGGTAGCGGCCTACATCGAAGCGAAAGGGATGTACCGCTGACACCAGAAGACATCGCCCAAGCAGTCGCCGTTTATGCCGAGGACCGTAAAGCGCTCGAGATCGTCGAGCTCGACCTCCGTGGGGTGATCGGTTACACCGACTACTTCGTGATCTGCTCCGGCCGCACCGATCGCCAGGTCAAGGCGATCCACGACGCCATCCACGCCGGGATGAAGACCGACCATGGGATGCTGCCGCGAAGGGTCGAGGGGCTCCCCGAGGCCCACTGGGTGCTGATGGACTACCTCGACGTCCTCGTGCACGTGTTCACCCCGGAGACGCGCGACTACTACCGGCTCGAGCAGCTCTGGGGCGAGGCCCCGACCCGCGCTCTGAGCCCTACAGCGACGCTGCCTCGCTAAGGGCTTCGTTGCGAGCCTATAGCGAGGCTAGAAGCTTCGGCGCCACCTCTTTCTTGCGGCTCATCACCCCGGGCAGCTCGATCGTGCTGCCACTGCTCGCGGCGCCGAACGTCCGCGCTACGGCGGCCACATCGCCGGCCACGAGGAGATCGGTGCCCTTGCTCAGGACATCGGTGACCATCAGGGCGTAGAGGAGGTAACCCCTGTCCGCCTGACGGCGACGCATGCTCTCGAGCAGCTCGTCCGAGCGCTCGAGCAGATCCCTGCCCACGACCTCGATTTGTGCGATGCAGATGGCGTGATCGCCGCGCACCTGGTACTCCTTCGCATCGCGCGAGACGATCTCGGTCGCGGTCACCTCGGAGACGTCGGCGGTGGCCTCGAACATCTGGCGGCCGAACTCGATCGGGTCGACATCTAGTACGCGCTTCAGGTACTCGATCACCGCGTGGTCGCGCTCGGTGGTGGTGGCGGAGTTGAGGACCACCGTGTCCGAGAGGATCGCGCCCAGGAGCATCAGAGCCGCGGGCCGACTCGGCTCCATGCCGTTCTGGCGGAAGCGCTCGATCACCAGAGTTGCCGTCGAGCCCACGGGATCGAAGGTGGCCTTCACCGGCACCCTGGTCTCGATGGAACCGATGTGGTGGTGGTCGAGGATCTCGACGATCTCGGCCTGGTCGATGCCGGCCACGCTCTGTCCCTCCTCGGCGTGATCGACGAGGATGACGCGGCGCCGGGCCGGTGCCACCAGGTCCGAGCGGGTGACGAGCCCTACCGGCCGCCGTTCGGCGTCCACGACGATGGCGGCACCGTAGTGGATCTCCTTGATCTGCTCGGAGACGTCGGCGAGCAGGTAGCCGGGAGTGATGGTCAGCGGCTCGCTCTCCATGAAGGCGCTGCACGGCGCGGCGAGGGTGATCATCCGCCCCGAGACATAGGTGTCCAGCGGCGAGACGACGACCGTCGTCTCGTGCTCGCGGGCGAGCTCGAGGATCTCGTCGGAGGGCGTCGAGGAATTACTGGTGACGAGGAGCGCGGCCCCGAGCTCGATGACGAGCCGCTGTGCGTCGGCGCGGTTGCCGATCACCACGACATCGCCGTCCGAGATCCCACTGGGTGCGCCGACGTCCATGGCATGAACCCACACTCGCCCCGAGAGGCGCTTGTCCTCGCCGGAGATGAGCTTGCCCTCGAGCACGTCGACGATCGCGCGCACGAAGGTGGGCGCGTCCCGCAGCGTCGAGGTCTGCCGCGATTCCCGGATGTAGCGTCGCGCCAGGGCGCGCTCATCGACGACACCGACGAGCGCGCCACGCTCGTCGACGATGGAGACGAGGCCGAGACTCGCGCGCGCCATCGCGAGCCCTGCGTCGCGGATCGGCTCGTCCTGACCGGTGACCGGGAATTCGGTCTGCATCACGTCCGAGGCGCGGAGCAGCACGTGGGTCAGGAGCGAGGGCTCGGCGGCGCCGCTGCGCTCGAGGACCCAGCTCGTCTGGGCGTTGAGGTCGCCGAGCCTGACCGGGACGTAGTCGTTGCCTGAGTCGAGCCTGCCTTTGAGCTCGGCGTAGCCGATCGCCGAGGCGATCGAGTCCGTGTCCGGGTTGCGATGACCGGTTACGTAGACCTTGGACACGGCGCCGATTATCTCCGGCTCTGGTGCGTCGTGGAGGACCCCGACGCGGCCCCGGGGCGCGCGGGGGCGAGCTCGCCCAGCGCGGCGCCCGCGAGCGCCGCCAGGATCACCAGCAGCGCGAGCCGTCGGCGATAGGGACGTAGTGCACTCACGAGCGCCAGGCTAGCCTAAGCTAAGGGCTCGCTTGCTTATGCCGGCGAGTCCTCCGAGCGCGCCGCTCCCCGCCGCTGACGCCGCGATAGGGACGCATGACTCCGGCCACGTCGACCAGCTTGCTAGGCGGGGGTGGCGATGTCTATCGTTGTTGAATCCGCTTACGCTCATTGAACCGTAATCGGCCCGACGCGGAGCTCGCACCGAGCCTCGGGCGCGCCGTGGCCGAGCTCCGCGCCGAGCTCCGCCATCGCCCCAGGCTCCCACCGGGCGAGATGAGCTTCAGCCTCGCGCGCACGCACCGTCTGCAGCGTGACACGTTGCGCCTGATGCTCGAGCTCTACGAGCGCTATGGCCCGGTATTCACGGTCCGGAGCTTCCACCGCCCCCTGGTGGTCATGATCGGACCTGAGGCCAATCACTTTGTCACCGTCTCCGGGGCCGAGAACTTCAGCTGGCGCAAGGGGATGTTCGGCGAGTATCTCGCGCCGATGATCGGCGATGGGCTGATCACCACGGACGGCGAGTATCACGACCGCGCGCGCCTGATCATGATGCCGGCCTTTCATCGCCGGCGGCTGGACGGGGCCGTGCTGGTGATGGTCGAGGAGGTCGAGCGGGCCCTCGCGGGCTGGCGTACCGGCGATGCGGTGGACGTCTACGAGTGGGTCCGCGATCTCGCGATGACCATTGCCATGCGGGCGGTGGTCGGTCTCGACTCGGAGGAGGCGGGCATCGGGCGCGAGGCGGCGGTGCTCTTCGAGCGCATGCTCGCCTACACCAACGCGGAGGTGTGGGCGACCCTGCTGCGTGGACCCGGCACTCCGTGGGCGCGGATGCAGGTGGCGCGCCGCGACCTCGACCGGATCATCTACGCCGAGATCGCCCGCCGGCGCCGGGCTGTCGAGGCGGGCGAAACGGCCGAAGACATCTTGTCGATGCTGATCGTGGCTCCCGGAGAGCTGGAGGGCATGGAGGGCTTGGAGGCAGGCTTCACCGACACCGAGCTGCGTGGTCAGCTGATGCACATGCTCTTCGGCGGTCACGACACCTCGTCGTCCACGCTCGCCTTCCTGCTCTACGAGCTCGCGCGTCACCCCGCCGCGCTCGCACGCGTCGTGGCCGAGCAGGACGCGGTGCTCGGCGACCGGGTTCCGACGTCCGAGGAGCTGATCAACGGGTTGCCCGAGCTGAGGATGGCGGTGGAGGAGACGCTTCGCCTCTACCCGCCCGTCTGGTTCGGTCCGCGGCTGGCCGTGAGCGCGTTCGAGTTCGCCGGTCACCGGATCCCGGCCGGCACCCACATCATGCACTCCTCGTGGGTGACCCACCACCTGCCCGAGGTCTTTCCCGACCCCGAGGCCTTCGTGCCCGAGCGCTTCGCCCCCGAGGCGCGTCGATCGATCCCGCGCGGGGGCTACCTGCCCTTCGGCGGCGGCCAGCGGATCTGCATCGGCAAGCGCTTCGGCCAGCTCGTAGTCGAGGTAGTGGCAACGAGGTTGCTGCAGCGCTTCCGGGTCGAGCTCAAGGCCGGCTACGAGCTGCGGCTCGAGAAGCTTCCGACGCTCAGTCCGGGTAACGGAATGCCGATGGTCGTGCGCGAACGGCGCTCGCCCCCTCCGCGGCCCGCGGCCGTGGGGGCGCCGCGCGTCGACGCTGCGCGGGGAACCACGCCGGCGGCCGTCTGATCCCCATGGTCTCCTTGGCTCAGGCACGCGCCTTCGCGCTCGCGCTCCCCGAGGCAGTCGAGCAGGACCACCACGGCCGGCCATCGTTCCGCGTGGCGGGAAAGATCTTCGCGACGCTTCCCGACGAGGAGCACATGAACGTGATGGTCGATCCCGACGGTATCCGCACAGCGGTCCAGGCCGAGCCGGCGATGTGCGCCGAGCGGTGGTGGGGCAAGCGCCTCGCCGCCGTGCAGGTGAGCCTCGGAGATGCCGAGGGGGGCGTGCTCTCGGACCTCCTCGCCGATGCCTGGGAGCGGCGGGCGCCGAAGCGGTTGCTGGGATGACGAGCACCTAACCCAATAAAGCCTATTGAGTTACTTGACAATAGGCGGAAGGACTGTTAGCGTGCCACGCGTGAGTTACCCCATCCGCTTGCACTCCGCTGCATCCGTCCAGCGTGGTGGGGTGGCGGTCACCGCGGTCGCGAGTTCGGTGCCGGACTCGCGATGTTGGTCCGCTCGGCCCTTTCGCTGAGCTGACCACGCCCCCCGGTGTGACCCGGACCGGCGCTGACCTGGACAGAACGCCGCGTTCGTTCACGCATATCGACGCGATGGGCCGCCCGGCTTGTTCCCTCTCCTCGGCCAGGCGGCCCATCGCCCGGTCGAGCCCTTGCCCGATCCCGAAAGGAAGTATCAGATGCCGAAGATCACGGTGATCGCCGACCGATCCGGCGAGCCTGGCCAGATGACCCTGAGCGAGCGCATCGTCTCTGCGCACATGGACGACGACCACTATGCGGCGCAGCTACTCGAACGGCTCGCCTGGGCTGCCGCCGACGCCGAAGCCCTCGAGGCACAGAGGCCCGCCGCCGTGGAGGCCCTTCGCTCCTCCGGCGACCTGGCTGCGCCCTTGCCGGCTGAAGGCACGCGGCGTCGGGTCCTGGCGGCCTGAGAGAGCATGACCCTGCTGAAATCCCGTCCTCTGGCCACGGCCCTCGTCCTCGCCGTCACCGTCAGCGGCGGCATGCTCGACACCGGCCCTGCCCGCTCGTCGAGCCGGACCGTGCGCGCCACGGCTTTCCACCCTGGGGCAAGTGAGCTTCAGCGAGCGCACGAGCGGACCGTGGGTAAGGGAGGCCGGGCGGTGGGACGGTCGCTTCGCCTAACCGCGGGCCGGCCGGTGCTAGTCGACTCGCGCGGGGCGCCCTGAGCCAGGTCGGTCAGTCCGCCCGCCACGGGCGCCGACCACGAACGTTGTACGCAGACGCGGGAAAAACGCGACTCTGCGTACAACGTTCGCGGCGGCGGGGCTGGGGCCGCCGCGCCCCTGGCGCCCGGGGCGCCCCGCGTGGCGCCGCCGCGCCCTCGGCCCCCGCCGTGCCGCAGCGCTGCGTTCGCCACTAGGAGTCACAGCCTCATCGAGCTGACCACTTAGGATGTGGTAACCCATGGCCACGGGCTACCCCACCGGAGTCCCGACTACCGAAGCGGAATGGCGCGAGGCGTACGGACGCCTCCCCGAGCGCCCGGCGCCCTTTACCACGCTCTCCGGAGAGCCGATCCGGCCCCTGTACACCGAGCGCGACCTGCCCGCCGATGTCGAAGCGTCGATTGGGCTGCCCGGGCAGTTCCCGTTCACCCGCGGCATGTATCCGTCGATGTACCGAGGGCAGCTGTGGACGATGCGCCAGTTCGCCGGCTTCGGCACCGCGCACGAGACGAACGAACGTTTCCGGTACCTCCTCGATCACGGGCAGACGGGCCTCTCGACGGCCTTCGATATGCCCTCGCTGATGGGCCACGACTCCGATCATCCGCGCTCGTTCGGCGAGGTCGGACGAGAGGGAGTGGCGATCGACACCGTCGTTGACATGGAGACGCTGTTCGCGGGCATTCCACTCGGCGACGTGACCGTGTCGATGACGATCAACGCGCCGGCGGCGATCATGCTGGCGTTCTACGTCGTTGTGGCCGAACGACAGGGCGTCTCCTGGGACCGTCTCGGCGGCACCATCCAGACCGACATCCTCAAGGAGTACATCGCGCAGAAGGAGTGGTGCTTCCCGATCGATCCCGCGATGCGCCTGCTGACCGACATGGTGGAGTGGTGCTCGAGCCACATGCCGCGCTGGCACCCGATCTCGATCTCGGGCTACCACATCCGCGAGGCCGGCTCGACGGCGGCCCAGGAGCTCGCCTTCACGCTCAAGGATGGCCTCACCTATGTCGAGCACGCGGTGGCGCGGGGGCTGGAGGTCGACGACTTCGCGCCGCGGCTGTCCTTCTTCTTCAACGCTCAGATCGACTTCTTCGAGGAGATCGCCAAGTACCGGGCGGCGCGGCGGATCTGGGCGCGTGAGCTGCGAGACACCTTCGGGGCCAAGGACCCGAAGTCGTGGATGATGCGTTTCCACACGCAGACCGCCGGCGTGTCACTGACCGCGCAACAGCCCCTCAACAACATCGTCAGGACAGCGATCGAAGCCCTGGCCGGGGTGCTCGGCGGCACGCAGTCGCTCCACACCAACTCCTACGACGAGGCCCTCGCCCTTCCCACCGAGGAGGCCGTGCGGATCGCGCTGCGCACGCAGCAGATCATCGCCCACGAGACCGGGGTGACGAACACCATCGATCCCCTGGGCGGGGCTTACTTCGTCGAAGCGCTCACCGATCGGATGGAGGAGCTCGCCTACGAGTACTTCGACAAGATCGATCGGCTCGGCGGCATGGTCCAAGCGGTCAAGGAGGGCTTTCCCCAGCGCGAGATCGCCGACGCGTCGTTCGACCTGCAGCGGGAGATCGACAGCGGCCGGCGCGTCGTCGTCGGCGTCAACTCCTACACCGACGGCGATGACGGGCAGACGTCGCTGCTCCGCATCGATCCGGCGCTCGAGCGCAAGCAGATCGACAGCGTGCGGGCCGTGAAGGCGGCGCGGGACTCCGGCGCGGTCGAGAGCGCGCTGGCAGACCTGAAGGGCGCGGCCGTCGCGGGCCGGAACCTGATGCCCCTGCTCGTCGACGCGGCGCGCGTGCACGCCAGCGAAGGCGAGATCATCGAGACGCTGCAGGAGGTCTGGGGGGACTATCGCGAGCAGCCGATGTTCTGAGGGGGAAGAACTGTTGACGCGTGTCGGACGGCCGGATAGCCTTAATGGCACTTAAGGGATGCGATACGTAGGGCGTATCTCGTCGGCCGTATTGGGACCGGGAGGCGGGGTGTCTTCACACATATGGTGACCTCGGGTGCCTTGGCGGAGGGGGCCACGATTGGCGGGTATCGGGTGCAAGCAGTCGCGGGACGGGGCGGCATGGGCACCGTCTACCGGGCAACCCAGCTGTCGCTCGGCCGGACCGTCGCGCTGAAGGTGATCGCGGCTCCGCTGCTTGGCGACGAGTTCGTTCTCGCGCGCTTCCGCAGTGAGGCGCGCCTCGCTGCGGTTCTCGACCACCCGAATCTCGTTGGCGTCTACGACGCCGGGGAAATCGATGGAATCACATTCATCGCCATGCGCTTCGTCGAGGGTCCCGACCTGGGTCAGATTCTGGACTGCGGCCCGCTGGAACCGGCGCGTGCGGTCCGGCTGCTCGCCCAGGTCGCAGCCGGGCTGGACGCAGCCCACGCCGCTGGGCTCGTCCACCGTGACGTCAAGCCCGCGAACATCCTCGTCGCCGCGGACGACAACGCCGTTCTGACGGACTTCGGCCTGACGCGACTCGCGGCGGCCTCCGACGGTCCGACGGCGCCGGGGCACTGGGTCGGCAGCCCCGAGTATGTGGCACCCGAGCAGATTCGGGGCGAGTCCGTAGGGCCGGCCAGCGACGTGTACTCGCTCGGCTGCGTGCTCTTTCGGATGCTTGCCGGCCGCGCCCCTTTCGAGCGGGAGCGGCTCGACGCGTGCCTGTGGGCGCATGTGCACGTGACGCCGCCGGCTTTGTCACAGATCGACTCGGCGCTCGCCCCCTTTGACGATGTCATCGCCCGCTCATTGGCGAAAGACCCGATGCGCAGATATGGGTCAGCAAGCGAGCTGGCCCGGGCCGCGGCTGAGGCAGCAGGGATCACCGGGACGAGCTCGGCCGGCTCAACGCGCGCCTTCGCCGCATCCAGCCCACGCGCCGCTTCACGCGCCGGGTCCGCTCCGACCGTCAGAGGCTCGAAGCCCGCTGGTGCCGCGTCGAGCGCCGCCCGGGCCTACGACATCGATCGGGTTCGGCCCGACGACGCGACCGAGCCCGGAACGTTTCGGCCCGATCGACTCACCGGGGCACGGATCTCGAGTCGCGTCGTCGTCGGTCGCGGCGACGAGCTGGCGCAGCTCCACGAGGCTCTCGACCAGGCGGCGGAGGGCGAGCTGACGGTTACGTGGGTCGGGGGCGAAGCCGGAATCGGCAAGACTCGACTGATCCACGAGCTTGGCCTCGGAGCCCGGACGCGGGGCCTGCGGGTGCTGATCGGCGGATGTGCAGGCCTCGACGGCGGCGAGATGCCGTATGGCCCGATCCTCGCGGCGCTGCGACACGTGCCGCGCGACGAGCTGCTGGCCATGGTCGACAGCCTGGGACCAAGCGCGCGCGCAGAGCTGGCGCGTGTGCTGCCGGAGCTCGCGGGGGGTGCGCCTCCCGCCGATTCCGTGGCGTCGACGCGATCCCCTCATTTACGGCTATTCGAGTTGCTGCTGCGGCTGCTGCACGGGCTGTGCGCCAAAGCGACGACTCTGCTCGTGCTGGAGGACATGCACTGGGCCGACCCGTCGACGCGTGACTTCGTCCGCTACTTCTGCGTTCACGGTGCCTGCGAGCCCGTGGCGATGGTCGCCACATATCGCTCTGACGAGCTCGATCGCCACCACCCGTTGCGAGTCCTGCTCGGAGAGCTCACCCGCAGCCGCCGGGTCGCTCACATCGAGCTCCGTCGGCTGACGCGCGCTGAGGTCACGGTCCAGCTCGCGGAGATCCTTGATGCCGAACCGCAGGCCGCTGTGGCCGAGGAGATCTTCGACCGCGCTCAGGGGAATCCGTTCTTCGCGGAGGAGTTGCTCGCGGTCTCGCGTGGCGGCCCGGGCGCCGAGCTTCCGGCGACCCTGCGCGATGCCCTTCTTGTCCGGTTCGACGGGCTCTCCGAAGCAGCTCGGGAGATCACGCGGGCGGCAGCGGTGGTGGGACGGCCGGCCGATCACATCTTGCTTCGCGCGGCTTCGGAAACGCCCGGTGGGCGCGTCGCGGCGGCGCTGCGTGAAGCGGTCGGCGCGCACGTGCTGACTCCCTGCGGCGATCTTCTCTGCTTCCGCCACGCGCTCGTGCGCGAAGCCGTGTACGCGGATCTCTTGGGTGTCGAGCGCGCCGACCTCCATCGTCGGGTCGCGGCCGCGCTCTCGCGGCCGGACGGGCCAGGCGACCCGGCGGAGCTGGCGCGCCACTGGCGCGCCGCGGGCGAGCCCGGTCTGGCGCTGAGCGCGTCCGTAGAGGCCGGGCTCGGGGCGGCGCGGTCGTACGCGTTCAATGCCGCCATCGCCCACTTCGAGTGCGCGATCGATCTGTGGGAGGAGGCAGGCGAGGCCCGTGTCGGCGCCGGCATTGATCTGGCCGGCCTGTTCGCGCACACGGCTGAGGCAGCGTGGTGCCTCGGCGATGTGAGGCGTGCGGCAGCGGAATGCCGCCGCGCACTCGATGCCATCGACCCCGACACCGATCCCGTCCGGGCGGCCGCACTGTTTGAGCGGCTCGGGCGCTATTCCACTTCGGAGCCCAAGGCCGCGATCGCCTGCTACGAGCGGGCGCTCGAGCTGCTGCCGCCCGGCCCGAGCGCACAGCGCGCGCGGGTGCTGGGAAGTCAGGGCTTGGCGTTGACCTACCTCGACCGCTGGGAAGAGTCCAGCCGCCGATGCGAAGAGGCGCTCAGTGTGGCGCGCGCTGCGGCCGCGCCCGCGGATGAGGCTCATGCCATGTCAACGCTGGGCATGGCGCTCACGTTTCTCGGCCGGCCGCTCGAGGGCGAGCCTATGCTGCGCACGGCGCTCGCGATCGCGGTCGATCTGGGTCGACCCGAAGATGTCGCCCGCGCTCACATTGGGCTCGCCGAGGTCCTGCGGTATCTCGGTCGAAGCGACGCGGCGCTCGGGATCGCGCAGGAGGGTGAGCGAGCGGCACGCCGTGCGGGGCTGGAGCACCTATTCGGTAGATACCTGTCGCTGAGCGCCGCCGACGATCTGTTCCACCTCGGTCGCTGGGATGAGGCGGATGAGCGCCTAC
>Ga0302326_10005830_pt1 | contig 27877 bp, 22 predicted proteins | sample Palsa_T0_3_FD_202264 | JGI IMG/M metagenome (GOLD analysis project Ga0302326, IMG submission 202264) | Peat permafrost microbial communities from Stordalen Mire near Abisko, Sweden - Palsa_T0_3 | ecosystem: Environmental > Terrestrial > Soil > Palsa > Peat permafrost | place: Sweden: Abisko... | reverse complement strand
GAACGCGCTCGAGCCGGACGCCTGCATCCGCCCGACGTCACCGGCGGCACGTTCACCATCAGTAATCTGGGGATGTTCGGCGTGGATGCCTTTAGCGCGATCATCACGCCCCCGCAAGCTGCCGTGCTCGCGGTCGGACGCATCGCCGATCGTGTCGTGCCGGTGAACGGTCAGCCCGCGATTCGCCCCATGCTGACCATGACGCTATCGAGCGATCACCGCGTCGTGGATGGCGCGCAAGCCGCGGCGTTCCTGCAGGATTTGTCGAGCGAGCTGCACCATCCGCAATGGCTCACCGGTGACTGAGTTAAACGCGGAAGCTGTCGTTCATCGGATGGCCTGCAAGCCAGGCTTTGCCGAGCGCATAAAGAGCCTCCGTGTCGGGGCCGCGCGAGCCCGGCATATTCGTCTTTACCGGAAAGCCGAGTCCGGCCTGAAGATAAGCCAGGTGCTGATAACCCATCGGGTAGCGCGATAAAACTTTGGGATCCAGTTCAAGTTTCTTGGAAGGATCCACCGGATCGATCCGATCTTTTTCGTAAGTAAGTCTTCGCAGCACAATCGCCCAGGAGCCATTGCGATTCTCAAAGAAGTCGTAGAATCGCCCGACGCACACAACATCGCAGACGACCTCATGCACCGGCGCTCGCTGCGAAATGGACATCTTGGTTTGAGCGATCGCGCGGTCCCCAGCAATATCGATCGTCATGCCTCCAAGAAAGTGAAGAATGCTGACGCCTTTATCCATGCCTTCTTTACTCACTTTGGCAAATTCGGCCGCGCTGCCCTGGAACCATGTCGCCATCATGTATCCATCCTCGTGCCAGACAGTCTTGAATCGCTCCCAATCGCCAGCGTCGCGATAGAGCACCCAATTTTCGATGACTTCTCTGATCGCCAGCCGGTCAAACATGGCCGTTTCTGGATCAGTTGACTTCTGAGGCATCTTGGGACGTGGTTCTGAGAGAGTCGAACCGGGGTGACTTACACGAGTTCCGGAGGAATCTCAATGCCGGCTCCTTCTTCGCGTACCTGCCGAAGATGCGCCCTCATTGCCTCGCGAGCCGCGGCGGGATCGCGCGCCTCGATGGCGTCCAGTATCTTGCTATGGTGCAGCCGCGCCCGCTCCACACCACCCCGAACTTCGAAGACTCGCATTCGCTTCTCGCGAAGCGCATCCACAATCGAGTCGATCAACGCCAGTATTACTGGGTTGCCGACGGCTTCAGCGAGCGTCAGATGGAAGTCCAGGTCCGCGTCGATGCACGCTTCCGCATCGTCGAACGACTGATCCATGACGTTGAGAGTTTCACGCATGGTAGCTATGTGCTGGTCCCCACTTCGAGTAGCCGCCAGCGCCGCGATTTCGGGTTCAAGCATAGTTAACAGCACAGCCAGGTGACGAGTTCCGCCAACCTTCGTCATTCGGTCCAGGGATTCACGGATGCCGTGCGATGCCGCGTCCGTGATGAACGTTCCGCGCCCGGCAAATGTCTCCAAACGTCCTCGTTCGTGAAGCGCCTTCACGGCCTCACGGACCGCCGTCCGGCTTACCCCGAATTGTTGCGCCAATTCGCGTTCCGAGGGAAGTTGGTCGCCCGGCTTCAGAGTTCCATTGGATACAGATTCCTCGATCTGCTCAACAATCTGTTGATAAACCCGCGACATCTGAACGGCTCGATACAGAAAAGGACCTTCGCTCATCTGATTTCAGTCTATTTTAGTGTGCTTTCCACTTGGTTCTCGGCGCACCAAGCAGAGCTGCGATGCGCACAAGCTCGTCGACGAGTTGTTTACAATCGATTGTGCCCTCCTCAATTTCGCCCACGACATGGATTTTCTTAACTGGGGAGAAAGCACCGATTGATTGTACTTCCTTTTGGACTTCTGGATCGGCCTCTTTAATTGCGGCCAACGCCATCCGTAGACTAGCGCCCGGTCCCAAACGCGAAACCCGTTTCGCATTTGCAGCCAACATCAGATGATTCTGAACATGTCGCGGGGTCCATCCAAATTGAGCTCGCGCCCATGCGAGGAAGGTCCCGTGCGGCATCAGACCCTTAGCGCGAGCTAAGCGTTTGCCGATCTCGAGCTTGTACTGAAGGGCAAGCCCGACACTTTTTCGAGCTTCCTCTTCGTACCATGCGATCTCTCCAGAGATTTGCGCCAAATCGGACTCAAACCTCCTAGGATTTGGATCTGACACAGTCCACTCCTTAATAATCATGGTATTCATATTGACTCCGTGGTCTACTGGCCTACTGGTCTAACCATCATACCTGTAATCCTAGCTGGAAACAATGGGGATCGGCAAGCTATCCAATAAGGCTAGCGCCTGTTGTAAGATGCAATACATCATTGCGGAGACAAGGAGCGGCTGGCGGCGTGCGAGCGCGGCGAAGGGCCCGGCATCAAGCCGCAGCCCAACTTCGCGGCCAATTCGTCTCGCGAATGAGCAGCCCTACTCGCGATGCGACCTTCCTGTCGGAGGTGCTTGACTTCTTGTTTTCCGATGTTAGAATTTCGTGGGTTCTAGATTCAAACGACACCCCTAATTCTTCCAGAAACGTAACGAGATGGGTCCAAGAATAATACTGAACATATACGGTACTTGCTTCCGCCGGTTGGCGCCTCGGTCGATCTGCATGATGCTCTTTGCAGGCTTTGTAGGGATTGCGTCTGCGCAAAGTGACTTAAGCGGCGTAATCGACATTCATGCGCATACGTTGCCCTCAAGCCGTCCGCGATCCATCGATGCCGTTGACCTAGCCAAACTGGCTAAGCAACGAGGTATGCGGGCGATCGTCATAAAGGATCACTACGAGTCGACAGCGTCTCAAGCCTATTTTGTTCGCAAAGCGGTGCCGGGCATTGAGGTTTTCGGTGGAATTGTGCTGAATCGGTCCGTAGGCGGTATCAACTTGGCTGCGGTGGAACGGATGGTGTTAATGACCGGAGGGTGGGGCCGGATCGTCTGGCTTCCAACGTTCGACGCCGAAAACCAAGTCAAGTTCTCAAAGGAGGATCGTCCGTTTGTCCCTGTATCTAAGGACGGTCATCTCGTGGCCAGTGTTTTGGACTTGATTGCTTTTGTTAAGGATCATCCGCAGTTAGCCCTAGCGACTGGTCACATCTCGGCCGAGGAAGGGTTGATGGTTGTGCGTGAAGCGCATCGACAGGGGGTGCAGCACATTATCGTGACCCATCCCATGGAAGCGCTAATAAACATGACGATCCCGCAGATGCTGGAGGCCGCTCACGACGGCGCTTACATCGAGTTCGTCTACAGCGCCCTGCTAGGAAAGTCTCCAATCCCGCTCGCTGACTATGTGAATGCGATTCGCGCAATTGGCCCCGCTTCCTGTATTCTGTCTAGCGATTTTGGCCAGCCGGAAAATCCTCCGCATACCGACGGCTTGGCCGCATTCTTTAAAGCCTTACGTGGCGCCGGAATTCCACAAAGCGATATAGATACAATGTCCAAGACTAATCCCGCCCGAGTTCTGGGGCTGCCATAGTCAGAAGTTTGGCGCCACTTCAGCCATGAAGCGAGCCATCTCTTCCCTCACCTGGGTGTGCGGCTTAAGCCCCACATTGAAATACAGAATCACCTCGTCGAAACCGGCAGCCTCCACGTTCTTGAGAGTCGCGGCGATTTGCGCCGGTGAGCCGAGTAAAACCGAATTCTCCGTCAGGTCCTCCGGCCGCACCCTTTGCAGACGCTCGACCATGTTGACGAAGTAGCGGTAGCTGGGCGGCGCCTTTTCCGGATCGCCCGGAAACGCCGAGATCACGCACTCCTTGTAATAGCGGATTTGGCGAGCGCGCGCGGCGTCCTCTTGTGCCTTGGTATCGGCGAAATGCGTAAAGTAGCTGCACATCAGGCGTCCGGGCGCATTGCCATGCCGGGCGCAGGCCTCTTTATAGAGCTGGGCCACTTGCTCTAACCCGCCAAAACTCATGGCGGCGGCGAAGGGCGCGACGATCAAGCCGCAGCCCAACTTGGCGGCCAATTCGATGGATGGCCTGGAGAATGATGCGACGTAGGCCGGAATCGGCCGCTGGATCGGCCTGGGCGTTATGGCGACATTATCGAACCGATAGTACTTGCCGTGATGCGAAATCGGGCGGTCGGTCGACCACAAACAGCGAACCACTTCCATACCTTCTTCAAACAGACCCTGGTTGTTGTCGAAGGATACATTGAAGGGCAAATATTCCCGCCGGTCATAGCCACGTCCCGCGGCGAAATCAACCCGGCCGCCGCTCAGCAAGTCGAGCGTCGCCCATTGCTCGGCAACGCGGATGGGATGATGCAGGGGCAACACCGTAACGGCAGGGGCCAGGCGAATGCGCTTGGTTCGCGCCGCGACATTGGCGAGCACCAAGTCGGGACAAGAGAGCACGCCCAGGGTGCCAAAGTGATGCTCGCCGATCCAGGCGGAATGGAAACCAACCTCCTCGGCGTAGACCGCCTCGTCCAAGATGTCGGCAACGAACTGATTGGCGTCCCGATGATTGTTTTCGTAGTAGTTGTCGCTAAGCGTAAAATAGCCGAAAACCATGCTTACCCCTACTTAGGACACTCCGTCGTTACCAAGCACGGCTGGTCAGGCGTTGTCGTGAGGGCCGCAACGCACACGCCTGGGGCAGGCGCCACGGCACCTGTGTCATGGAGACAAGCGGCCAAAATCAGGCAAGCACCTTCTGGATGACTTCTCCTTCGACATCGGTCAGGCGGAAGTCGCGTCCCTGGAATCGGTACGTAAGCTTCTTGTGATCGATTCCTAACAAGCGAAGAGCGGTAGCATTCACGTCGTGTATGGAGACCCGGTCTTCGATGGGATTGTATCCGAAGTCGTCGGTCGCACCGACAGTGATTCCGGGTTTCACTCCACCACCGGCCATCCAGATGGTAAACGCCTTGGGGTGATGATCGCGGCCGAGAAACGGTGCAGGCTGCCGCATAGGCGTGCGACCAAACTCTCCGGCCCAGATAATAAGCGTGCTATCGAGAAGCCCGCGCTGCTTCAGATCCTTTATCAGTGCGGCAGATCCCCGGTCAGTTTCACGGCACGCTTGCGGGCACTTATTAATGACGTCATCGTTGTAATTCGTGCCATGCATGTCCCAATTCCGGTGGCACACCTGAACGAAGCGCACGCCGCGTTCGACCAAGCGCCGCGCCAACAGACAATTGTTCGCATACGACGGACGTCCTGGGGTGGTCCCATACATTTCGTGGATCGACGCGGGCTCACTGGCCACGTCCATCAGGCCAGGCACGCTGGTTTGCATCTTGTAGGCTAACTCGAATGCGGCAATTCGGGTCGAAATCTCGGGATCCTTCACTACATCCAAATGCTCATGGTTGAGCTTATTGACCAAATCCAGCGAGCTGCGTCGTGTATCCGCGGTCATTCCAGGCGGGTTCGATACAAAATTGATCGGATCTCCGGTCTTTTGGAACGCCACTCCCTGATGGACCGTGGGCAAAAACCCACATTCCCAGCAGGCGCTTCCGCCCTCGGGGTTGGAAGAACCCGAAAGGAGCACGACAAATGCGGGAAGATCCTGGCCTTCACTTCCGATGCCGTACGAAAGCCACGAACCAAAGGACGGCCTGCCCGGGATCTGGTGCCCGGTCATTTGGAAAATCTGAGCGGGGCCATGATTAAACTGCGTGGTGTACACGGACTTGATGAAGGCGACATCGTCCACCACTTCCGAAAGGTGGGGCAGGAGGTCTGAAAGCATCGCGCCCGAGTTCCCGAACTGCTTAAAGGCAAAGGGCGACTTTTGCAGCTTCGGAGTACCGGTAATAAATGCGAATCTCTCGCCCTTGATCAGGCTCTCCGGGGTTGGTTCGCCATCGCGCTTCTCCAGCTCCGGCTTGTAATCGAACAGATCGATGTGAGGAGGTCCGCCGGCTTGCTGCAGATAAATAACTCTCTTCGCCTTGGGCGCGAAGTCGAGAGCATGATTGACGGCATTTTCGGCAAACAAGCGTTCGCCTAGCAAACTGGCGAGGGCAGCGGAGCCAATGCCAAATCCAGCGGCCCTGCCGAACGCCTGATCGAAGAAATGCCGGCGCGTAAGATCCAACTGTCGTTCTTTATACATGATGCCTACTCCTGTTTCGTTCGACTACTCTTTGGTCAATGTTTCATCCAGATTCAAAAGTGCGTTGGAGAACATCGTCCATGCAGCGCGCTCTGCATCCGGCTGGCCGGTAATGGCCTGGGCCTCCTTCAAATTATGTTCAAAGTGATGCAGGCTCTTGTCGTATTCGGAGAGGGCCGTATCGAGCTCCTGCGCTGTCGGTTTTCGCGCGGTAACCAGACGGAAGGCGTAAGTTGCGCGCGCGGATGTATCCGAGCCGCCCTCCTTCAAAATGCGCGTCGCCAGTGCCTGGGCTGCTTCGAAATAAGCAGGATCGTTGAGAGTGGTGAGAGCTTGCAGCGGGGTGTCGCTGCGGGGACGCCGGGCAGTACACGTCTCCCGTGAAGGAGCATCGAAGACCGTCAGGCTGGGATAGCGTACGCTGCGGCGAATGTAAACGTAAAGCGCGCGACGATACTTATCTTCGCCTGGGCTGATCTGCCAAATATCGGTGCCAGGCCGCGAACCTGGAAACCACCCCCACTGGCCAGACGGCTGGTAAGGCTTCACTGGCGCGCCGAACATCTTTTGACTGAGCAAGCCGCTGGCCTCCAGCGCTATGTCGCGAACCATCTCGGCTTCTACGCGGAACCGAGGACCGCGCGCCAGCAGGCTATTGGACGGATCGCGTTCCAAAAGTTCCGGTGTGACGGCAGAGGACTGACGATAAGTACTGGATGTGAAGATCAAACGTTGAATCGCCTTCACATTCCAACTCTGGTCCATGAACTCCACCGCCAACCAATCCAACAGCTCGGGATGCGATGGCGGCGCGCCCTGAGTACCAAAGTCTTCGGTGGTTTCGACGATCCCACGACCGAAGATCGTCTCCCAATAATGATTCACCGCGACGCGCGCCGTTAGAGGATTGTCGCGGCTGACAAGCCACTCCGCCAAGCCAAGACGGGTCGGCGGCGCACCAGCGGGAAGCTTTCCAAGGAAGTTGGGCACGTCGGCTTCCACCAAGTCGCCCTTGCTTACAAAGGCGCCTCGCATTCGGACGTAGGTAGTAGGATGCGGGACTTGGGGATTCTCGGCCAATACCAAAGCTTTCGGGATGTGAAGATCTTCGATCTTGGCTTCCAGTTCCGCGATCTTCTCGCGAACCGGCGCCAACTCCACGGACACGCTACGATACTGCGCAGCCAGCGATTCAGCCTCCTGCGCGGTCCGCTTGTCGTGGGCAACATTGAGCAAGGGGCGCAAATCGGCGGGAACGTCGATAACCATTTTCGGGTTCCGCGCATCGGTCGCCGAGACCCGGAAATGGCCCAGGTTAACTCCGTGGACGTCGGACTTATGTTCGATGGTGACCCGCAGGACGCCATCGCCAATTTTGAGCGGTTGCCCCGGAATCAGCAGCAGTTGGACGCGATGACGGTCTGGATGTCCGGCAGCGTTGACAACCCAAACCTGTTTTACCTGGGAGGCCGGGTCGTCCATGACGGTTGGAGCGTCATCATCCCTCAGAATCTCTTTGATCGCAACTTTAGAAAGATGGTCCGCCGAAGAACCCGCCTGGACGGATACGTCGTGAATCATAAAGTTGCCATAGTAGTCGCGCCCTGGCCCACCCTGCGGCAAACTCGGATCCGGCAGCGCCTCCAGCCGAATGGCTGTAATCTCGCCCAACGGCGCCTTGGCATCCAAGATGTATGTGTCAGTGTCCGGATCCTTACCGGAGGCCAGGATAGACCCGTCCGGCGCCGCGGTTAACGTGGTTCCATCGGTGGAGACTACTTTTGTGGCAAGAAGCGGGCGCCATTGCTTTTCGAAAGCCAAAACCCCCTCTTCCCACGCCGCCTGGCGCTTCTGAAACTCGGGAGAAGAATCGTTCAGCTTGTCCTTATAGGTTTGCAGCTCGCGCTTGATTTCATCGCGCTTCTGGGCCTGCTCAGGTGTTGGGAGATCCATCTGAGGTTCGCCGAACGCGTTTTTCTTGTGATACACGGGGTCTTCTACTTCCGGTGTGTACGCCGAGTTATTGAAGAATGCCACCATTTGGTAGAACTGCTTCTGCGTAAACGGGTCGTATTTGTGGTTGTGACACTCGGCGCACCCGATGGTTGAACCCATCCATGCCGTACCGACCGTGCTGGCACGATCGATTTGCGCGTTCCAACTGTTTTCCGCCGCATCGGTCCCCGGTTCCGTTTGCAGCATCGAACTGCGAACGAAGCCAGTGGCGATTTTCTGGTCGACGGTTGAGTTGGGCAGTAGATCGCCGGCCAACTGCTGAACCGTGAACTTGTCGAACGGCATGTTGGCATTCAATGCCTTGATCACCCAGTCGCGGTAAGGCCAGGCCGATGGGCGCTGGTGGTCCTGCGTCCACCCGTCGGAATCGCCATAGCGCGCGAGATCCAGCCACGGAGTTGCCCAACGTTCGCCATAATGCGGCGAGGCGAGAAGCCTATCGACCAGCCGCTCATACGCGTCGGGCCGCGTGTCGGCGACGAACGCGTCAACCTCGGCGGGCGTCGGAGGCAGCCCAATCAAATCCAGACTCAGCCGCCGAATCAAAGTCTCTTTGGGTGCTTCCTGTGAAGGCTTCAGCCCTTCCTTTTCAAGGCGAGCCAAAATAAACCGATCTATCGGATTGCGGACCCAGGCGGCCTCCTTCACAACGGGAAGTTGCGGCCTCACCGGCTTAACATACGCCCAATGGGTAGGCGCCGAACCTTGCGCACTCAGCCCATCCGGCCAGATGGCGCCAGTATCAATCCACTGCTGGAGTGTAGCAATCTGCTGCGTGGTGAGCGGCGTGTGACCGAGCGGCATTTGAGCTTGGCCGTCTTCACCCAGCACCCTGTGCACGAGACGGCTATCCTTACTATTGCCGGGAATGATTACTGGACCCGAGGCGCCGCCCTTGAGGGCCATGGATTTTACATCGAGATGCAACTGCGCTTTCGGGTCGCTGCCGCTATGACATTGATAACAAGCCGACTTGAAGATCGGCAGCACGTTCGCGCTAAAGGTATCGTCGATTTTCGCGCCCTGATCGACCCACGCCGACATGAGAGCAATCTGATCGTCGGGAAGAGGGCCAGAGGGCGGCATTCCTAGACCGCTTTTGTCCGAGATGCGCTTGATGAGCAAACTCTCGGATGACTTGCCGGGGATGACGACCTTTCCGGAGAGGCTCCCTTTTAGAAGTGCGGCCGGTGAATCCACTCGCAGGTCGGCTGGAGCAGCTCCTCCCTGGTGGCAGCTCTGGCAACTCTTAACAAAGATTGGCTGGATATCTCTAAAGAAGTCGACTGACTTCGGTGGCTGCGATTGCGCCACTGCGGGGACTAGCAAGGCCAGAAAGAGAATCGATCTCATCCACGTATGCATAACAACAAATCCAATGCGAGTATACAGCCGGTATGGTGATCGCGCAAGCGAAGTGGCTCGATTCTCCAACTAAATTCAGTGACTTAGCGACAGTGTTTCTAGAGTCACAAATGATGAATTATTGAGCCAAGTTAGCTACTCGCCCGGCGCAAATGCCAAAAGGACATTTCCTGAAATAGCGCCACTCCTCCCGTAGCCGGAATTCACGAAAAGCATCCCTCCCACGACGACCGGGCCTGGTCCGTTCATTGCCCCGCCGGACGCCCGAACTCCATTCACCGTTTGATACTCTCGTATGGTGTCAAAATCCCACAGCACTTTACCATCTTGGGTAGCGAAGCCGCGCAAGTGGCCGTCGAGCGAACCGGAGAAAACGACGCCAGGAATGACGGTCACCGCCGAGGATTGAGCCGGGCTGCAACCGCGTCTGGTTCCGCAGGGAGCCGGCGGGGCGAACCAAACCTTCTTACCAGTGGCGATATTCACCGCAGTGAGACCGCCCCCCTCCTTGGGGTCGAGCGGAAGCGGGAGCGGATCTAGCGGATCTGGATTCGCTTCACCGCGGACTAGATCCGACACTGCGGCGTACACGTTCTCCCCGTCCCCAGCCATCCCCCACTGGACGCCACCGGTTAACCCACCTTTTCCAACGCGAGTCTGCCAAACGATCTGGCCTTTGTGATCGGGATCGAAGGCGTAAACGATCCCGGATTTTTGTCCCGCGATCAAGAGGTCACGGCCCGCGCCAGCTTTTTCGAGCAGCACGGACGATCCGTAGTCGAAGTCCGGACCGGGGCAATTATTCATCTTCGCCGCCCAGCAGGCGGAGCTGAAGATGTCTCTGGCCGTGGTCTGTTTGGACCAGGCGACATGGCCAGTCGACAGTTCGAGCGCGATTATGGAATCGCTCATCGACGTTGCCGGCTCTGAGAAATTGTCACCCGTGGTTACGTAGAGCAAGCCACGCTTCGGATCAAGCGTGGGCGCCGACCATACGCTGGCACCCGAGGGTCCGTATCGATTGTTGCCGATCGGCTTGGGTTTCTCCGGGATGGTGTAGGTCCTCCAAACTTCGGATCCATCTTGAATGCGCAAAGCCGCAACTAATCCCCGAGAAGTGCAGCAGGCGTAATCTTTGGCGTCGGCCAGGGATTCCTCCCAGGAAGATACCGGCACGAAGACCGTGCCCTGATACGCCACCGGGGAACCAGTCAATCGGGTTGCCGGGTGCGATTCTATTCTTTTCTTCCAGAGGAGCTTTCCGGTCTCGGCATCCAAAGAATAGAACCAGCCGACTTGGTCGCCGAACAGCACGACATGCTTCTCTGCAACTGGAACAACCAGAGCTGACCCACGGACCGGGCCTGTGGCCTGGAATGTCCAATAGACGCAGCCTGATTCACGATCCAGCGCTTGCACAACTCCGCCGGCGCTTCCAACGAATAGATACGGGCCTGCAACGGTCGGCTGCGCAAAAGCGACAATGTCGCCATCGAAGCCGTACGCCCACTTCAGCTTGAGATGCTTCACCTGATTGATGGTCAAGCGCGCTGCGTCGGCCGGTTCATAGCGCGTGTTGGTGGTGGCCGGACTCCATCCGTTCCACGACGGCTTCGGATCGCTGGACAACCGGAAGGAGCGCTCACCACAATAGGCTTTGGCGGGCAATCCGGCGCTGGCGTCCGGCACACCCAAATAGGCCGCGACAATCGCGTGCTCGGCTTGGGGCATGGTGAACCCAATGTTGCTCATTGCTCCGAAGTCGAGAGCTCGCTGAATGCGAGCCACCGACAAGTGCTTCAAATCGTCGCGCGATGGAGCCCGCGGATTACCGGAATCGTGGCACGGCGCGCATCGTCGCAGATAGATCGCCTCGCCGGCGGTTGGCTCCGCGCGAATCCCAAATGTTCCCAAAAGACCGATCGCAATAATTTTGCAGGCGCGCGCGACTAAAATCGGCTCTGCTGGTGTAAATCGCATCGTCGACATTATAGGGCAACCTTGGTCTGAGACCTGAAGAATCAAGCCTTAAGTCGCGGGAACAACCTTTCGGCATTCCCTCGGTCAATGGCGCGCAGCGAAGCGCGGGAAAGGCCGGAAGTGGGTAAAGGCTCAACGGTGGTGCGAATCGCCTCAAACGGATAATCCGACCCGAACAACACCTGCGTGATGGGAACAAATTTGGTCAGCGCGGCGATGGGCCAGGGATACGTTGCGTGGGCGACTTCATAGTGCAGCTTCTGAAGCTCATAAAGAGCGCCTTGAGGGTATCGCTCGGGATGGTCGGCGACACGATCCCGAATGCGGCCGGCCAGAACGGGTACCGCGGCGCCCGAGTGATTAACGATGAAGCGAATATTTGGAAATCGAAAAAGTGTGCCGTTCGCCAGCAGGCTGGTCACGGCTCTGGTTGTGTCGAAATCGAACTCCAAGACCGTGTCGGCAACACCCGGCATTAGATTCCGGCAACAATTGCCAACCACGGGGTGAAAGAACACCGCGGCGTTGCGCCGGTTCAGTTCTTCGAAGATAGGTTCGAATTGGGGATCGCCAGGCCACTTGTCGCCGGTATTCGTGAAAAGGCCGATACCGTCGGCTTTCAGTGTGCCGAAAGCGTAGTCGATCTCGCGAAGGCTGGCTTGCTGGTCTGGAAACGGTAAGCAGGCGAAGAATCCAAAGCGCCCGGGATAATCCTGGACCATCTTTGCAGCATATTCATTATAGGTTCGAGCCAGGCCCCGCGCTCGCTCCGTACCGTCGTAGAGGTCCATCAACGTCGGCGTTGAGACGATAGCGGTGGCGATGCCGAACTTGTCCATCTGCTCGATGGATCTCGCCGGTGTCCACCCGTCTACCGGCATCACTCCCTTCATCCCCGCGACGCGAAAGTGGTGATGTACATCGATACGGCCCGGGGATATGGAAGATGCCTGCTTGTTTGTCCTTCCGAACGCGGCGCTTCCCGATGCGAGGCCTCCGATTCCCGCGGATGTGAGACTCCGCAGAACGTCCCTCCGAGTAAAACTGAACCGGCTAATCATTTGGCTCCACCTTCCATGGATCTTCAGGAAAAGACAGTGGCGAGTGTACAGCAGATGAGGGGGCCGGGCAACTCGCGCGAGTGGGCGGTCGCAATGCGAAACACGTTTCGCTTTGTTGCGTTCAGCCCTTCCAGCGATTGCACGGGGCGGGTTGATGCTGTAGGCTAAGTGAGCTTGCAAGGGTCCAACTTGAAAGGTTCAAGAATGACGCCATATACCCGCCGGGAATGTTTCGTTCGAGCTGTCGCCTTTGCGGGTGCGGTTCTGGCTCTGCGGGCAAACGCTGCCGAGGCTTCTCCAAAATATCCACGCAACCTGACGAAGACGGACATCGATCGCTGGATGACCGAACTGTCCAACTGGGGTCGCTGGGGCAAAGACGATCAAGCAGGAACGATCAATCTAATTACGCACACTAAGCGAGCGAGCGCGGCTGCGCTGGTGAAGGATGGAGTTTCGGTTTCGATGTCCGCCAATGCTGACATAGCAATGGCTCCCGCTTCCGCAGCTCCCGGGGCTACACCGCACAATTGGGAACACACCATGAAAAGCACGGGGGTTGGACGCACCGACGGCTTCGTTATCGACAGCTATTCGATGTCCTACCACAACAGTGTTTCCACGCATCTAGACGCGCTGAGCCACTTCTTTTATGCGGGCAAAATGTATAACGGCTTTCCGAGCGATGCAATCACATCGTGGGGCGCAACCAAGAACGACGTCATGCCCTTCAAGGACGGCATCTTCACTCGAGGCGTCCTGATCGATATGCCGGCGCTCAAAGGCGTACCCTACTTAGGCGACGATGAAGCAGTATATCCAGAGGACCTGGAAAGTTGGGAAAAGAAGGCCGGATTGAAAATCGAAAGCGGCGATGCCGTATTCCTTCGAACGGGAAAATGGCGCCGGGTGGCAGAAAAGGGGCCTCTGACGGAGCAGCTCCCTGGGTTGTATGCGTCTTGCGCAAAGTGGCTCAAAGAGCGCGATATCGCGTTGCTCGGAAGCGATGTCGTACAGGACGTGCGGCCTTCGCGAGTGGACGGCGTTAATCAACCCATACATCTGCTATTTCTCGTAGCAGTGGGCACGCCATTGATTGATAGCTGCAATCTCGAAGCGTTGAGCGAGGCGTGCGCCCAACGAAAGCGCTGGACCTTCCTGTTTACGGCAGCGACGTTGCGGGTTCCGGGTGGGACTGGTTCACCGCTCAATCCCATCGCCACGTTCTGACACTACTTCAGTCCCAGAGCGCGAGCTGGATTTGTTTTCGACATCAGATCGATATCGGCCTGAGAGATCCCTGCTTTGCGCAGTATCTCGAAGAATAATGCCATGCCTTCTGGATGCAGCGGGTTTTCCGGCTGCCCCAGGTCGCTAGAAAGAATGCACGATGCGGGACCTACTTCGCGAATTGCCTTGACGTAGTCCGCAACGGCGAGTTTCTGCGGCGCCAGGAGAGCACTATACACAAACTCGATATAAGCCCCTGCCCGGGCTGCCTCCTGCATTTGGGGAATGCTCATGCGGACGGGGGATGCCAAGGCATGGGTGACGATGACGTGTTCCACTCCCGCCTTTCGCGCCTCTCGAACCACCATCAGGCCCTCCTCCGGTGAGGAGTGGCCGGTTTCAAGCGTTAGTTGATTCTTCTGAACCAGCGCGATCAGCTCCTCTACTTCGGGCAGCAAATGACCGTTCTTGGAGATGCTAACGAACGGCCGGTTCTCCTTTGAAACTCGCACTTGATTTTCGGCATCCAGCGTGGGCAGCCAAACTACACGGCCCCAGCCGCCAGTCATCAGAAGCATCTGCTGGACGGCATTCAGGTTGATGCCGCCAACTGAGAGATCCAGATCGATGCCGCCGAAAATCTCGATGCCGGGTACTTCCTTGCGGACCACGTAGGCTAACGCCGCGGTGGATTCGTGATGGTTCTTGAGCACCAACCCGCGCATGCCGCGCTTCTTGGCCAGCTTGGCTAAATCGATTGCATCAATCGAGCGGTTTCTGACATCGGGCAAGACGTGGACGTGAATGTCGATCACGCCGTTCAAATCCTGTTGACCCCAACCGAGAGACGCCAGACTCAAACAAAGGAGTCCTTGGGACAACCATAGTGAGAGCCTGAGCATTCGTGAGATCGTTCGCATGGTCCTTATGTTTTACTAGAAGATCAGTTTCAAGCTGAATTGTAACTCCCGCATGTCGATCCCCGGGCGCGTGCTGGTGATCTCGCCGAAAGAACCGGTGCCGGGAATTGCAATGCCGGCCGCATTGAGAGTATTCGAGGTCAGCGTGGTGCCCGGATCACCCCAGTTCGGGTGATTCGCGCAATTAAAGCATTCGAAGCGGAACTGAAGATAGCGCTGTTCCGTGAACGCGAAGTTCTTGAGCGTCGAAAAATCCCAACTCAGGATGCCAGGGCCGATGATTGCGTTGCGGGCCATATTCCCGAAGCTCCCGAAGGGCTGTAGCTGGACGGCATTCAGGTTGAACCACTCGCCTGTGGTCGGATTAGCCAGTTGCGCGGGAACGCCAGTTGCATTGGGCCGGTCGTTGCCAACGTTGGTGTTGGCTTGGTTTATCCCAGCGCCTATATCCAGCGGGAAACCGCTCGATGCCGTAACAATCGAGTTGAGTTGCCAACCACCGAGGATGTTGCTGGCGATGCCTTTGTTCAGGAACGGCTTCCCCTTTCCAATCGGCAACTCGTAGAGCACCGATGCTACAAAGCGGTTGCGCGCGTCAAAATTCGACAGGGCATATTCACCGCAAGCCTTCGAAATGCAGTAGCCCGCCTGCGGCTTCGTGAGGAGCAGATTGGCTTCAGTACCTCCGGTCGAACTGCCGTTATCAAAGGACTTTGACAATGTGTAGCCGGCCAATGCCGTGAGGCCCTTGGCGAACCGCCGCGTGAGTTTGATCGTGCCCGATTCGTAGTTGGAGTTGACCGCCGAGACATTGACTTGATTGGTGTTCAGCTCCGGAAAGGGCTCGCGCGATGCAAGCGTGCCAGTGGCGCTCGGCACTGCTGTGTCCCACAGAACATCGGTTTGGAGGTGATGTCCCTCGGATCCGAGGTAGCCCACCTCTAAGACCATCGAGCCTGTCAGCTGACGCTGAACATTGAGCTCCCACTGTTCGACATAGGGCGTCTGGCGGTTAGGATCATTCGAAAATGCCAGCGGGTTGCTAACGCAGGTATAAGGCGGCGACGGCACGCCGCATGCATCGGCGTCGGCGCTGATATTGAATGGATTTTGGAAGGTGAGGTTATGAGTAACCAGATTCGCATTGTCTTGCGTCCGGCCGGCACTGTTGCGAGCCGTGTCCAAGAAGGTATTGCTTATTTCTTGGGCGTAGAAAATTCCGGCGCCGGTGCGCAGAGTCCAATTGGGGGTTGGGCTCCATGCGATACCAAGGCGCGGAGCGAAATTGAGCTTGTCCGCACGGACCAGGGTGTTTCCCAATGAGTCAAAGCACGCCGTATGGATGGCGGTGTTGAATCGCACCGTCGACTCCGGAGTATAAAAGCTATCTTGACCATACGCGGCACAATCGCGTCCGAAATACGGATGTGGAACCTGTGCGTTCGGTGTCGTTGTGAAGACTGGAGTCATCAGGTTCATCATGTTGTCGCCTTTGTCGTTCCACGGTGGCGTGTATTCGTAGCGTAAGCCCGCTTCGATCGTGACATTGGGCCTAATTTTCCAACTGTCGGTGACATAGTAAGCCATGCTAGTTTGGCGCAGCTGCATTTGGCCTAACCCTCCGACGTCCCGTGACTCGGCGATATAGCCGAGCATGTAATCGGCGAAGCCATAACCTGTCGCCTGATTTTCGACGATAAGTTGGCCGCGAGTGTCCTGGTTGCCTTGCTCGTTGTACCGGTCGTGACGAATGTCGACGCCGAACTTGATCGCGTGCTTGCCATGGTTCCAAGAGAGGCCGTCAGTCCATTCGAACGTGTGGTCATGCGTGTTAAACGGACCTTGCACGTTGTCCCCGAACGTGCTGAATCCGGCGATGTTTACACTGGGAGTTCCGTAGCCGCTGGGTTGCTGGGGGAAAAAGGGAATGCCCAATTCAGCGTCCACATCTGTTCTTTCCTGCTGAACATTGGCGTTGGCAAAGCCAAGGTAGCCAAAGCGGGCTTCGTTAACCATATTTGGCGAGAGCAGATAGATATTGGAAAGCGTCCCTTGTTGAACATGCGTGTTAACGCTGTTCCCGTTCTCATAGAGAGCCGGATCGACTTCCGATTCATTCTGCCAGCTATAGCGGGCGAACCAGCTTGATTTTGTGCTTTGGATGAAGTCCATGCGCTCGGTGAACTGCGTCTTCGACTCGGTGTTGTTATCCAGCGCGAGATAATTGTTTACCAATCCGGCGCTCGGTATGTTGGGCGCGGGATAGTAAGCGAGCAGGCCGAGAGCTATCGGATTCAGTCTCGATGTAGGTATGCGGTTGCCGGAGAAAGGCTCGTTATTATTGAGCGGATCTGTAATCGTTGTAGAAATCCCGGAAAAATCGCCAGTGCGCATGGCAACGGAAGGCACGCTGTACAGCACTTGAGCTTGCTGGCGCAGCTCAAATCCCTCCCAATTGGACACGAAGAACAGCCGATCCTTTCCGTTGAAGAGCTTTGGAATCATGACGGGGCCGCCCAGCGTATAACCGTATTGATTCCATTTGAAAGGCGAGGACGCCGGTACTGCGCTGGTAAAAGCAAAGGGGCGAGCGTCCAAGTCGTTGTTGCGGAGGAACTCAAACAAAGCTCCATGGTAGTCGTTCGTCCCGCTCTTAGTAGAGATGTTGACCTGAGCGGTTTCGCGGCCGAACTCGGCTGAGTAAACGCCAGTCTGCACTTTGAATTCCTGCAGGACGTCAATGGAGGGCAAGAATGCGTAAGTATTGAAATCTACGTCCGTATTGTCGACACCGTCGATAGTGAAGTAGGTATATGTCCGGCGCATCCCGGCGATCACGATCGATTGCGCGGCCCGGTCCTCTCCGTTGCGGGTAGCAGCTAGGCCACCATTGGAGGTCTCACCGGAGACGACGTTTGGGCTAAGACCAACCAGCGAGACAAAACTGCGGCCGTTAAGGGGAAGGTCCTCAATGCGCTGATTTTCGATTACAGTTCCCACCGTGGCATTTTCGGTGTTCAGCAACGGCGCTCCTGCCGACACTTCAACAGTCTCAGTAACTGAGCCAATCGTGAGATGGAAATCAATCTGCGCCGTCTGCTGCACTTGTAATTCGACAGTGTTGCGAACCGCTGCCTGGAAGCCTTCCTTCTCCGCTCGGATGTTGTAGATGCCTGGCGGAAGGTCGGGAAAGCTATAATTCCCATCGCTGTTGCTAATGGTGCTTCGCGTGAGGTTGGTTTGAGGATTCGTGACCGTCATTTTGGCGTCCACGAGAGCGGATCCAGATGGGTCGGTGACCACCCCATTGATGGTGCCTAATGTCTGGCCGAACGCCAGCGTACTCAGCGCTAGAGCGCAAAGAAAAAGCGGCAACAACTTTGTGCGCATAGATCCGTTCCTTCCACGGAGAAAGACTCTCGAACCGTCCAACAGAGTCTTCACCTTGTAACACTACATCCGAACGAAATCAAGGAAAATGTTTCGGCGTGGCGCTCGGTTTGCACTCATCAAACCGCTGCATGAAAAGCCTCTGAGTGCACCTCAATCTTTATCGGGCGATGCAAGCACTCGCTGGAGTAGTTGCTTTGCGGCGAGCGCTCTTCCATGCGACGATTCGCGTACCGATGAATCACTAGGAAAGATTACAGCGGTGTTCGGGAGTGGACTACGTCAGATCAAAGCTTACGTAAAGATCAGCAGGAGTTAACAAAGCTCTCCGGGGAGATCTCCTGGTATGAGGGAGAGGCGCAGAAGACAGTCAACCTCGCGCTGCAATACAAACTGGAAATCGGCAAGCGCCTGGCGCGGGCGAAGAATCTCATGCCGCATGGAAAATTCCTCTCTTGGGCGCGGTCTGAATTCGGGTGGACGCCCAGGCATGTCCAGAATCATCTAAAGCTTGCGGCAAACGCGAAACGCGTTTCGCGTTTGGCACCGGGGGCCAGTCTGCGCATGGCATTGGCCGCGATCAAAGAATCGCAGCAAGTGGAACTTTCCAACGTGGAATCGCCTGAGATCCCCAAAGAAGACGAATCACCCGCGCTACCGACCAGTGTCCGGCGCGTCCGCCTTATTGGTGAAATCGCAGAGGGAACACTTGATTGTGAAAAGCTAGCGGACGAACTTGAGCGCATCGCCGCGGCGCTAGGGGCGCCGAGGACGAAATGGAAAGTGCGATCGAGTGATCATTAAGAGCGCCAGAATTATCTGGTATCGGATGCGACTCTCGTAGTTCTTCAATCCTTCTCGTCTTCCCATCCAATGACAGGGTGCCCCACTACCTGCGCCAGGCTGACGGGCTTGCGTCTCTTGGTTTCGCCGGGCGGCTTATCGATCTCGCTACGATAGCTCATGAGCGGGCCGGGATACCCGATGAGCTGCCAGCCGATTAATCCGGCGTTACCGCCATGCATCGGATCACTGAACATGCCCTCGATCGTGTGCTGCCGGAGCATGCGGAAAAATATCGTCTTCTCGATAGCGCGTAGCTGTTTTTCTTGTTCGGGAGCGGACAGTTCCGCGAACTTCCCGAGTTTAACGATTCCTTCGCGGTAGATTTCTCGGGGACTTTCCTTTCCTTGATAGCCATATTCCGGAGCGGCATCCACAAAAGGAGGTTTCGTGTAGCGATATTTATCCCGCCCGTAAGGACCGGCCAATTGCCGATCGATATAGACAACCACTCCCGCCTCGTTAGCACCAGGACCACTTTCATCGCTAGGAAAGATGAGGGCACATGCAGCCTGGATGACGCGTGCCTCGTCGGCCGTGAAAAATCGCAGAGGAACACGGACATCGCCGGTCTGTGCGTGCATGCGAAGCGGCTCACCGGCGAGCGAATAAAGCAGTAACCCTCCTAAACTCGCCGCGGGCAAGGTGATGAATTCGCGCCGTCTCATGCCAGTGCTCCAGGATGTTTGAGATATCGGTCCACCAAAGCATCGGCGGAACGCAACGTTATCGCCAAGATGGTGAGCGTCGGATTACCCGCGCCGTTCTGTGGAAATGCCGATCCTCCGACCACCCACAAATTCGCGATCTGCCAATGCTGCAGCCACGGATTTACAACGCTAGTGTCGGGCGAGGCGCCCATGATTGCTCCTCCGTTTACATGCGAACTTTGATACTGCGTGACGGTGTAGCGCTCCAAAAGGCGGGAGTTGGCGCCCGCGGACCGCACATTCATTGCTTTCGCGATTTCCCCATGAACTTTGGTGAGCATTGCTCCCTGCGCCCGTTCATGGTCGGTCCAATCAAGGGTCATGCGGGTCAAAGGATCCCCATACTTGTCGGTGTAGGTGGGATCAAGATCCATGTAGTTGTGCCGGAACGCCAAGTGTTCGCCTTCGCTGTTAATAACAACCGACCGATCATGCCAAGCCAGCGCGGCTTTCTTCCATTCCGATCCCCACTCTGACTTCACCTCGCCCGGTGGCATCGCGCCAAAGGACGCAATGGGGCCTTCTCCGGTCGTCATGACCCGAATGTTCCCACCTCGCAGCACTCCCGGGTAACCGTCTACGCCCTGGCTGCCGTCGAAATCACTGATGCTTATTCCCAATCCGCCCGAACCCATGAAAGTATCAAGAGAGGCGTCGAAAAAGATGCGAGTCGATTGAACCACCTGGTGGGTGAGATTCTTTCCCGTCGTCCCCTTCCTCGTGGCAGGATCGTATTGCGTTCCGATCTTGGACAACAACAACAGGCGCGCGTTGTTCACGATCCACGAGGCCAAGATAACGACACTGGCTGGTTGAAACATCTCCGCGCTGGCGTCGTCTAAGTAGCTCACGCCTTCCGCCTGCCCGTCCTTGTGCAGCACTCGGCGAACGTTACACCCAGTTCGCACCGAGAAATTCTTTCGTTTTAACAACACGGGCATCAATATATTCGTGGGTTGTGCTTTGGCGCCAATCATGCACCCAAAGCGCGCACAATAACCGCAATAAGCGCAGGCGGGCCGCGAAATACCGTCTGGATTCGTGTAATTCTGGCTCAAGGTTGCTGTGGGAACCGGATAAGGATGATAACCAAGCTCAGCAGCGGCCTTTCGAAAAACGGAAGGTGCATAACTTAGTTTATGCGGCGGATTGGGATATTCATGAGAGCGCGGTCCCTCAAATACGTTACCGCCCTCTATTCGGGTACCGTGCAAGTTACCCGCCTTGCCGGAAACTCCGATCAATTGTTCCGCTCGCCAATAGCAGGGCTCCAACTCCTCATATGGAACGCCCCAGTCCTGGACTGCAAGATTTTCCGGCAGTCGCGCAGTACCGTACTTCTCGCGTAAGACCGTGGCTAGTTTGAACTGATCTGGATAATAGCGAGATGAGATCGCACCCCAGTGTTCGCCCGCGCCCCCTACGCCCGTGCCAGGCTGGAAGGAACCGTATTGCCGCACTGGGATAGCGCTGGTGCGCTCGGAATGCCGGTGGGTAATGGTTTCGTCCGCCGGATTCTGCATCATGCGCAACCGCTGGACGTGGTCCAGCTCATCCATCTGGTCGATGTAGTCGGAAGTCTTGCGCGGCTGGCCGCGTTCCAACACGACTACTGAAAGCGAAGTGCGCGCTGTGATTTCTTTGGCTAGAGTCAGGCCAACAAAACCGCCGCCGACGATAACGATGTCGACGGGTTTCAGTCGTTCCATAGCAAGGCTGTCTCCTCAGACCATCAATATACACCCCGGTGCAAAGGATTCAGCCACGAGATCATGCGGCCATCCAAGCGCTAGGCTCGGCTGGGGAGAATACCCTTTTCACTTTTGGGTAAGCGATCCAGCAGGTCCCTACCTACCCCGAAGTTAGTTGTAAGAATCGAATTCGGATTGGCTCCCAGCCAGTTCGATAGCGAAATTTCCTCGTACACGCCACTGTTAAAGAGAATCAAGAGCTCCGTGGGTTCATCCCCAATTTGTTCCACAAAATGTCCGTAGCCCTGCTTGATAAATGCGACATTTCCCGATTCCAGCTCTTCGGTTCGAACTCGTCCGTGCGAGCCGAATATCGTGACAACGCGCACGGCCCTTCACGTAATACTGCCGTTCGTCGGCGTGGGGATGCCAATGCATCTCGCGCAATGCGCCGGGTTTAAGATTCATCCTAACCGCGGTAATCGTCGTTTGAATCGGAAACTCCTTGGAAGAGACGATTCGTTCCTCGCCGCCTTCCAAGTTTCTTGGTGTGACCTTGCTCAAACGAAACTTATGCGCGGACTGCATTGGCTCTAAGTCGGCGTTGCGCAACTCTTCGATCGCGCCGGGGGGCACCTTGCCTGGGCCGATGTATAGTTCCTTTTTCGGAAACCCCGCGAATGCTGTTTCCGGCAAATTGAGATTACGGCTCAGGATTGCGGCGGGGGTATGGGCGATCCAATCCGTCACGCTGAACGTTCCGAATTCGGAAAAATGTCCATTGTCGAGACCGAGGAGGAAGTGACACTCGCCCGGACCTAGCGCCTGAATGGCGTGACCATGGCCTATTGGGAAATACCAGGTATCGCCCACCTGAAAATCGTCAACCTCGGCCTGGCCGTTGGGAGCGATCACTGTGGTACGGCAACGGCCTTCAACCACATACGCCCATTCCGCCGCGAGAGCATGCCAATGTAATTCGCGAATCGCGCCGGGCTGCAGCCGCATGGAGACGCCAGCGATGCTTTGCGAAACAGGAAACTCGGCGGCGGTTGCTTCCTTTGCCGAACCACCTTCTCCAACCCATCCCTTTTGGTTCTCGATATTGAACTTGAATGTCTCGAGTTCTTCGGTCTTCGCTTCGCCTTGCGGCGCCGCCTTTACTTGTTCGGCGATCAGCGCAGTGGCGGCGATGCCGAGTGAACTCCGGGAAATAGATTCAAACAGGCCGCGGCGGGTAACGCCTGACACCACGAGTGCCTCTGCTATTTCTTCCGCCACACTATTGGACGGCCCCGCCCAACTGCACATCGAAACCATCCGGATCGACAATGTGGAGACTCTCGTGAGTGTCGTTCTCGGGAATGCGAATCGCCAGCCCGCGGCGTTTGAGCTCCGCGGCAATCGCGCCCTTCTGGGTGTCCCAATTCGCGATCGTATAGCCGATATGATCGACGCGCGGTGTGTTGGATGGCTGCGTACGAGCAACCAGAACATTTTCGCCCGCGTTCAGCCGGCACTTGGTTTTTCCGTCATCATCCGACACCTGCATCCCCAACAGATCCGCATAGAAGTCGCGGGTTCTCTTGTAGTCGGCCACTTGAAAAGAAACGTGATTCAGATTGACGGCTTTGATCAGTCTGCCCTCAGCAGCCACCGCAGGCGCCACGCTCGCCGCCGACGCCGCCGTTAACGTCAAACTCTGGATGAGCTGCCGGCGATTCATTTTGCCTTGGGCGAAGTCGTCAACCAGCTTTGCGATCATTTTTTCCATCGTTCATCCTCCTCGACGGGGTCTTCAAGTGGCTCCCGATCAGCGTCAAGTATACACTCCGATTCTTTTTTTTGTCGAGCCCTTCGCTGGGTTTTTGATGGGGACTAACGCTCCGTGGATCGCGAGCAATCTAACCTTTATTCTAGAAAGTAGCGACTGGGTTTAGCGGCGAACCTGTACCACCAGGAACTCGCAGAGGCGCCGCTGTAAACAGGAAAGTCCAACGGTTCCTCTGGATGGCTGCCTCGCTCAAGTCCTCCAAATCGCAGCAATCGATTAACGGCGTGCCCATCGCTACGAGAAGAAGTAGATGGATGGGTTGCGCCACTCCATCCACCCGTGAAGGCTGTACATCCTGTGTCGCATCGCTGCCGAGCAAGGCGATGTCGCGCTGTTTTAGCCACTTTGCGCACGACGCGTAGAGGCCTGGTGTTGGTTGGTCGCCGATGGATCCCTTTTCCGCTATGCGGCGCCATCTGCCGGTGCGAATAAAGACGGCATCGCCACTTTCAATTTTGATTCCAGCCTTCATTTCCCAGGCTTCAAGATCCTCGGGGTAGACTGCCTCGTCGTCGCCCAGATAGCTCACTGCTCGGAGCGCAGGTATATCGACCAGTACGCCACGTGTAAGAAATCCATTCTTGAACGGCATGACGTCGTCTTTGGTGGCGCCCCAGTTCGTGATCGTATCGTTCGAGAAGCCATTGTAAATAACACCCCGATGGAAGCCGTGAGAGAATGCATCCAGGTGCGTGGTGTGGGTATTGTGAAATGAAATGTTGTAATTGTCGATAACGAACCCATCCTTGCGTCCACCCACGTTGCGCGTCATGGTGTGCTGCCAGGTGTAGGGTCGTTGAGCGCTTAGCGTGGCCACTACATCTTGAGCGGCGACGTCGGCGTCGCGCGCCAGAGAAAGCGAGAACCCATCGCGGATTTCCGCCGCCGCTTGTCTTCTCTTACCAGGTGTGATTAAGTTAATTGTTCCGGCTTGGTCGTCGTGGCCCCATCGGCCCCAGTTGGATAATTCCGTCATCCAGCGGTCGATATCCTCCTTGGTCATCTGACGCGAATATTTTTCGGTTGGAGTAGCCTTCCCGTTGGGTCCACCAATGATCGCCGCGAGCAGACCAGCCTTGAGGAAGTAATGTCGACGCGTGTATGAGATCACTTTGATCCAGACTCAGACTACATCATCGTTGCGCGCGTGCGCAATCGAAACCGGCTGGGCGGACAAACGAAGCAGGAATGCGAAACGCGTTTCGCGTTTTCCGTCCCAGGCGTTTGCGGCCGACGTCTAAGATGGCTGATATGGAAAGACAACGCGTGCTCCGGTTCGCAGTGGGTTTGATGGTGATCGCGTCCGCCGGAAGCGCCGCGGAGGCTCCCAGCGTCACTACGGTCGTCGGTACCGGCGTAGCAGGATATTCAGATACACAGATAAACAATCCTCTCGGGCTGGCAATCGGGCCGGATGGCGCGCTCTACTTTTGCGACTACGGCAATCAGCGCGTGCGGCGCCTGGACCTGAAAACCAAACGGCTGTCAACGGTCGCCGGCAATGGCGAAAGCGCCTATCAGGGGGATGGAGGACTGGCGATTGCTGCTTCGCTGCGAGCGCCTCACGAGTTACGCTTCGACGCCAAGGGTGACCTTTACATCGCTGAGCGAGACAACAACGTGATCCGCAAAGTCGATATGAAGACCGGCATCATCTCGACCGTCGGGGGGACTGGCGTCGCGGGATTTGGGGGCGACGGCGGCCCAGCCACCAAGGCCCAGTTTCGTCAGCCGCACAGCATTCTCTTCGATCGCGATGGGTCGTTGCTTATTTGCGATCTCGGCAATCACCGCATTCGCCGGCTGCACCTCGATACCGGGCTGATCGAAACCTACGCTGGAACGGGTGAAGCGAAGCCAACGCCCGATGGCGCCCCTGTTCGCGGCACACCGCTGACCGGTCCCCGAACCATGGAATTCGCCGCGAATGGCGACCTCTACGTCGCGCTGCGCGATGCAAACACCATTTTTCGAATCGATGCCCGAACGCAGACATGGCATCATGTGGCGGGCAGCGGGGAAATGGGGTATCGCGGCGATGGGGGTCCCGCTTTGATTGCCAGATTCGGTGGAGAAAATACGACGGGCGCGCCCGCTCAATCGCCGGGGCCTAAGGGTCTGGCGTATGCCCCCGGAGGTGTCCTCTATGTGGCCGACACGGAAAGCCACGCGATACGGCGCATCGACCTGAACAGTGGGATTATCGGAACCGTCCTGGGAACCGGCGAGCGCGGCGACGGCCCCGAACCGAATCCCGCACTGTGTAAGCTTTCCCGGCCACACGCCGTGCTGTTCGTTAACGGGTTGCTGTATGTCGCCGACAGCGACGCGAATCGTATCCGGGTCTTGCGTTAACCAGCCTATTCGATGTAATCCGGAGCCTTCTTGAGTTTGGCGTGCGTGGCAATATCGTGTTCGATCCACAACTGCGCGCCGCTCTTCTTAACAAACGCCTCAATTTTGGCTCGTGACGCCAAAGTTTGCGCGCCGTCGAAATCTCCCGGAGGAACCTTTCCGTTGGTGCGCTCTTCCGGATAGTGATAGAGATCGCCGGCGAGCAACACAGGGCCGCTCTTTGGAAGCTTCACGAACAGGACCTGGTGCCCGGGCGTGTGCCCAGGAGCGGACATGATGACCACGGTTCCGTCACCAAATACATCGTGATCCTCATTGTTGAGGATAATCGTTTTGCTGTTCTTCAGTTTGTCGTATTCGAAGGGACGAATATTGCCCTTGGGTTGATCCGCGAACATCCAATCGCGCTCGGCTTGCTGCACGATCCAGGTCGCGCTAGCAAATTCGTTGGCATTGGCCGTGTGATCGGAGTGGTAATGCGACATCGCGAGGTACGTGATGTCGGTGGGAGTGTAGCCGGCCGCGGCCAGCCGGGGCTTCAATGGCTTAGTACCAGTGCGAAGTCCTTGCGTTACCGGCTTCCCATCGGCTGGGATGTCGCTGTCGAGAATCATGCCCGCGTCCCACATGAGGGTGCCTTTCGGATGCACGATCAGGTAACAGGTGTCCGTAAAGAAATCCACATCCGGATTCTGGAATTTGAAGAGCTCGGGATTGAGGCGTTTGAACTCGTCCGTCGCCTTGATCGTTCCGTTGTCGAACACGTACAGGCGAATCGATTTCGGTGGATCTGGGCGTTTCGCAAACGCCTGCGGCGTGACAGCGAGAACGGCCAGTAAGATCAGAGGCAGAATACGAAGACTTTTGTGACTCGTCATAAACGGCCTACAATATCACGGCCATACGGCGCTGTCCATAATTTCGCCGCCGGCAAGACCAATACCCACGCGGCGCGTATTCGAGGTAAAACAATGGACAAAAGAGCTTCGCGTGGAATATAAGTGGTGAGTTCGGCTGGCGCGTGAGCCTATGCCGAACGCCAGTGTCTATCAGGCAAATCTTTATGGCATACAATCCCAGTCCAGCCGCGATTCGTGCGTGGCGCTCCGCCTTTTCCCTACTGCTGGTATTCATCCTGGCCCCCGTGAGCAAGGCGCAGGAGATGGGATCCGGGAAGGACTGGCCAATCTATGGCGGGGGTCCCGGCGCGATTCGATATTCCACGCTCAACCAGATCAATCGTGAAAACGTAAAGCAACTTCAGACGGCTTGGACCTTTGAAACCGGCGATGCATTCAAGGGGTCGGAACTCGAGTGCAGCCCATTGGCAATCAACGGAATTCTATATCTCACCAGCCCGAAACTCAGAGTGTTCGCACTGAACGCCGCGACGGGCAAGGTTTTGTGGACCTTCGATCCGAATGACGGCCACAAGGCGATTGGGAGCACCCGTACGCGTGGTCTCACCTACTGGGCGCAGGGCGACGACAAAAGGATTTTCGTCACCGTCCAATAATTCCTCTACTCACTCGACGCCAAGACCGGAACACGGGTCCCGAGCTTTGGGGACAACGGTCGAGTGGACCTGCGCGCCGGGCTGGGTCGCGACGGAGAACAATTGGCGATGTCGATGACAAGTCCCGGTGTGGCTTACAAGGATCTCCTCATTGTGGGAAGTACAGTCGCTGAGTCATTGCCGGCCTATCCCGGCGATATTCGAGCCTACGATGTGCACACCGGAGAAATACGCTGGACATTTCACACCATCCCTCATCCCGGCGAATACGGATATAAAACCTGGCCAAAGGACGCTTGGAAGTATGGCGGCGCGGCAAACGACTGGGCGGGCCTGAGTATAGACCTCAAACGGGGCCTGGCGTTCGTGCCTCTCGGCTCGGCGTCCTCGGACTACTACGGAGGCGATCGTCTCGGCGACGACCTGTTCGCCAATTCGTTGGTGGCGCTAAACGCCGACACCGGCAAACGGGTGTGGCATTTTCAAACAGTTCGGCACGACATCTGGGACCGCGACCTGCAATCGCAGCCGGCCCTTGTGACCGTGCAGCGCAATGGGCGAAACGTGGACGCCGTCGCGCAAACCACCAAGTCGGGTTTCGTTTTCCTTTTCGATCGCGAGACCGGCAAGCCACTGTTTCCCATTGAATACCGCAAATACCCCGCCAGCGACATTCCCGGAGAGAAGACGGCCGACACGCAGCCCCTGCCCCTGCTGCCGCCTCCTTTCGCCCGTCAGATTCTAACCCAGTCCATGCTGACGAATCGGACTCCGGAAGCGCACGCCGCAGTCTTGGAGCGTTTCAAAACCCTCCGCAGCAACGGCCAATATATTCCCGAAAGC
>Ga0302326_10005829_pt1 | contig 27884 bp, 22 predicted proteins | sample Palsa_T0_3_FD_202264 | JGI IMG/M metagenome (GOLD analysis project Ga0302326, IMG submission 202264) | Peat permafrost microbial communities from Stordalen Mire near Abisko, Sweden - Palsa_T0_3 | ecosystem: Environmental > Terrestrial > Soil > Palsa > Peat permafrost | place: Sweden: Abisko... | reverse complement strand
GGTAGGTCGTTGCCCTCGTCGTCGCGGATCGGCACCAGGAAGCAATGCACCCCGTGGTTGACCTGCTCACCGTCCTCGGTGGTGATGAGTTGGGCGAATACCGCTGCGATGGTGGCGGTTTCGGCGGCGCCGCCGATGTAGTCCTTGCGCGCGGTCGGAGTCTCGGAGTGGATCACGAACTCCTCGGTGCCGGCGTCGTAGGTCGAGGTCGTCTCGAGGGACTGAACGTCGCTGCCGTGGCCGGTCTCGGTCATCGCGAAACAGCCGCGCAGCTCCAGGTTGATGATTTTTTTCACATACGCTTCGTGATGGCGTTTGGTGCCCAGGTTCTCCACGGCCCCGCCGAACAGGCCCCACTGCACGCCGGCCTTGACCATCAGCGATAGATCCGACATCGCGAGCATCTCGATCATGGTGACCGCCGCCCCGACGTTCCCGTTACCGCCGTGCTCTTTGCGGAAGCCGTCATCGGCTGCGCCTGCGGCGGCCATGATGCTCATTTGCTCGGCGACCTTGGTGCGGGCGATAACCGTGTTCGGTGTGTAGTGCGGACGGAAGATCTCGTCGGTCAACTGCTCCCGCATCTGGTTCTTCACGTCGCGCCAACGTCCGTCGAGGGAGTTGCGCAGATGTTCCGCCATGGTGGCCATACCCGACGGTAACTGATGACGATTGTGGCGGCGGTAAGCTCCCCGAGGTCAGCTGACACTTTCATGGCACGGTACCTAGATGAACAGTCCGTTAACCAAAGGTGGCTATAGTCTGTCGCGCAGTCGCAGCCATGCGGCCAACGGAAGGTAAGTCATGGGCACGATTTCCCGCGCTTTCAGCAAGCAGGGCGCGGTTGAGGTCGAGGCTGTCGCAGTGGCTCTTCAGCCTGAATTCGCCCTGGCTGTCGGACCGGAAACGACGGCGTCGCACACCTGGCTGGATACCTTTGACTGGCGACTGCACGCCGCGGGGATCACCCTGGAGTTCGTTGACGACGGGCCACTGATCATGGAGTTGCCGGATGGCAGCCGGTTGCAGGCCCCGCCGACCAAGGTGAAGTGGCCGGCTCAGCCGCAGGCTCTGCCGGTCGGGCGGCTGCGGGATGCGTTGACCCCGCTCACCGGGTTGAGGGCGTTGTTGCCGGTCGTCACGGTGCGGTGCGCTGTCCGGGAAAGCCGAGTGCTCAACGCTGACGAGAAGACCGTGGCCCGGCTGCTGATCGAGAGCGTCGACGACGGCACCAGCCAGCTGCGAATCCAGCCGCTGCGCGGGTATGACGCCGCCGGCGATCGGATCGCACGACGGTTGGCACGTGTCGATGGGCTCACCGCGGTGACGACGACGCCCTACGACCTGGCGCTGAGCCAGGCGAGTCGCCGCCCCGTCGACGAGCACAGTGCGGCGGCGCCGTTGAGGCCGGAAACGCCTGCGGCGTTGGCGATTGCCGCGATGCTGGCGGGGTTCGCGGCGTCCATCGACGACAACGTGCCCGGCACGATCGCGGCGATCGACACCGAATTTCTGCATGACCTACGGGTGGCGGTGCGGCGCACCCGCTCGATTCTCAAGCTCGTCGGCGATGCGCTGCCCGCGAATCTGGCCGAGCGGTTCGAGCCGGAATTCAAATGGCTCGGTGATCTGACCACACCGGTCCGCGACCTGGACGTGTACCTGCTCGAACTCGACAACATGGCCGCCAGGCTGGCGTCCGCCGATCCGCATGACCTCGACCCGTTCAAGACGTTCCTGGTTCGGCACCGTTCCGCTGAACGCCGTCGTCTGGTCCGCGGGCTGCGGGCGCAGCGCTTCGAGCAATTGATGGGCGAGTGGCGCAGCGCACTGGCCCAGGTGGCCGCCGACGCCGAGAGTGGGCCGACGGTGGCGACGTTGGCCCGCCAGCGCGTCGAGCAGGCGTATCGGAACGCGGTGCGGCGCGGGAAACGGATCAACGCCGTCTCGCCGAGCGAAGACGTGCACGCACTGCGCAAACGGTGCAAGGAGTTGCGTTACCTGCTCGAGGTATTCCGGCCGCTGTGCGCGCAGGCGCCACACCGTGGGCTGCTCAGCGAGCTCAAGGCGCTGCAGGACACGCTCGGCGACTTTCAGGACGGCGAGGTGCAGCGGGAAGCCGTCCGGGAATTCGCCGCGGCGATGATGGAGCAGGGGGCGGTGCCGCCCAAGACAATATTGGCGATGGGGGAGATGGCGGCCCAGCTCGACGCCCACCAGCTGGGAGCGCGGGCAGCGCTGGCCAGCCGGCTGCAGCCATTTCTGGCCGATGAGAATCGGGCCCGCGTGAAGGCACTTGTGCGCTGATGAAGATCTATGCGACCTACAACATCAAAGGCGGTGTCGGCAAGACCTCCGCCGCCGTCAACCTGGCTCACCTGGCGGCGCACAGCGGTGACAACGTGCTGCTGTGGGATCTCGACCCACAGGGCGCGGCAACGTACCTGTTCCGGGTGCGACCCAAGGTCAAGGGCGGCGGCCGGGCTCTGGTAGACGGCACACGATCGCTCGACGATGCGATCAAGGCCACCGATTTCGACGGACTTGACTTGCTGCCGGCGGATTTCAGCTACCGCAATCTTGACGTGCAGCTCGATGATGCGAAGCGGCCGACGCGCCGGATCCGCCAGCTGCTGCGACCACTCGACGGGCAGTACGACGTGGTCTTCCTGGACTGTCCTCCAAGCATTTCGCTGTTGTCGGAAAACGTCTTGCATGCCGTCGATACCCTGCTGGTGCCGATGATCCCGGCGACGTTGTCGGTTCGCACATTCGACCAATTGACAAGCTTCGTCAACGATTTCGACGGCCGCCGGCCGCGGGTGCGGGCCTTCTTCTCGATGGTGGACCGGCGCAAGCGGTTGCACCGCGACCTGGTGGAACAGTTGTCAGCCGAGAGGCCGGAAATCCTGAGCACTGCCATCCCCGCGCTGTCGATCATCGAGCAGATGGCCGAACAGCGGGCGCCGGTGACGGCATTCGCGCCGCACACCACCGCGGCCCGTTTCTACAAAGCGCTGTGGGCCGAGATCAATGCAGCTGAAGTCCCCGAGCCATAGGTACTTTGCGCGGGTAAGGTCCGGAGCCCCGGTCGCTACCGGTGCGCCGGGCGCCTCAACCGCCAGCGCAGCGCCGCGGTGGCGGCCACGCCCAAACTGACCAGCAATCCGATGTCGAGCAGCCACTGGCCGGATGAGTGTCTCCATGAATCATCGACGGCAGCAAGCAGATTGACATGGTGCACGTCGACGGTGGAAGCCACGGCGGCGAATCCCCATCTGGCCGGCACGAACCAGGCGATCTGCTCCAGGCCGAATCGGCTGGCGACCGGAAACATCGCCCCGGCGAATAACAGCGAGAGCAAGAAGATCAGCACGGCCATCAGCAGGATCTGCTCGGAGTATGTCGCCAGCGATGAGAGGGCCAGTGCGACCATTGCCGAGACGATGGCGGTGACGGCCAGTGCCACGAACAGCTCGGCGGTGGCCCCGAGGCTGTTTTGGCCGAGCAGCACGCCGCCTTGGGTGGGCGCACCCTTGCCGACGACAGTGGCGATGGTGATGATGCCAGTCTGGATGACGGCGACGAGGCTGTAGACGATGATCTTGCCGGCCAGCAACGCCGAGGCTGACAAACCGTGGGATTGTTCGCGCCGGAAAATGCGCTGTTCCCCGAAGAGATCGCGGATGCCCAGCGCCGTGCCCATCACGACGGCGCCGATGCTGAGGATCGCGAGGATCTCGACGGCCTCGTCGGGACTGTTGCCGTAGGGGCTCGCCGGGCCCAGCCCGGCGTCGCCGGGTACCAGTAGCGAGATCGCGCCGAAAAGCAGCGGCAGGATCATCAGGAAGATGAAGTACCGCTGATCGGCGACCGTCAGCCAGGCCTGGCGACGGGCAGCGATCAGGATCTGGCGCCACAGATTCGGGTGCGCCGGCGGAGCAGGCCGCTCGACCGGAGCGGGTCGCGGTGCGTCCGTGGGCAGCGGCTCGTGTTGGCGGGCCAGGTAGGCGTCGTGTGCACCGTACGGATCCGCGCTGACGCGTGCGACGATCTCCGTCCAGTCGGTCGTGCCCAACTCCTCGCCGATCTGCGAGGGCGCACCGGCGAAGGCCGGAGCGCCCGTCGCGGTGAGCACCAACACCTGGTCGCACGCGTCGAGGTCGGTTGGCGATGTGGTTGCCTCGACAACTACTCGTCCCTCGTCGGCGAGTCGCCGTAGCGTCGCCGTCGTTCGTCGTTCCGCTGCCGAGTCGAGTCCGGCGTTGGGCTCGTCGAGGACGAGTAGCGCCGGATCGGTCAGTAGCTCCACCGCCAGCGATGCGCGCTTGCGCTGCTCGACGGTGAGGTTGCCTACCTGGATGGTGCGCAGCGCGCCCAACTCCATCTGGTTGAGCCCCGAGTGCACGAGTTCGCTGCGGCGATCAGCAGAAGTACCTGGGGGCAAGCGCAACTCGGCGGCATAAAGCAACGCTTGTTCGATGGTCAGTTGTGGATGCAGCAGGTCATGGCGCGGCACCACGGCGACCCGTGGCCTCAAATGATCAGCTGTGACGTCGTAACCGCTGAAATCGACTGTGCCAATGCGTGTTTGCACTGCGCCGCCGAGAACATCGACCAGCGCGGATGCGCTCGCGTCCGAGAGCCCGATGACCGAGGTGAGCGTCCCCGGCGACGCGGTGAAGGACAGATCCGCCAGCAGCTGGTCGCCGTCGACGCTCAGCCGTACCTGACGCACCTCCAGCGGCCCGGTGTTGGGCGGCGGTGCCGGGGATTCGGGCTCCTTGTCCTCCGGCTCTCGCAGCTGAGCAGTGGGCGCGATCTCATGGGGCCGCGCTGGGCGGCGCTGCGGCAACAGTTTTCGCGTAGCGTCGGCGACCCGCCCAACGAGCAGGTCCCGCTTGCGCCGACGCGGGGTGAACGCTGATGAGAAATCCGGGGGAGCCTGCGGCGGCGGTGGGAGTGGCGGTGGGAGTGGCGGCGGTGGCGGCCAGCCGTGTGCCACTGGCAGAGCTGTCGTGGCGGCCGGCGGCGGTGGTGGAGGCCTCGGCGGTGGCGGCGGCCTCAGCGGCGGCGGCGGCGCTGACCAGGGTGGGGGGCCCGGCGTCGGTCCGCGGTGTGGTGGGGGTGGCGGTGGAGGTGGAGCCGGCGGTCGATTGTGCTGAACCGGCCGCGGTGGTGGTGCAGCGGAAGGCAGCGGCGCGCGCAGCATCGGCGGAGCCGCAGGTCTCGGTGGTGGGGGCGGCGGGGCGCCGAGTTGGAAGACCAACCGCGGCCCGTGCTGCGGATCGCCAACGGTGATCGCTCGGCCGTCGTGGATGAAAACCGTCGACATCCGCACACCGTCGACGTAGATCCCGCTTTGGCTCCGATCGACCGCGATCCACTGCCTGCCGTTGTGATGCAGCACTACCTGGGTCAACGCGGCGGGTGCCCTGTCGTCGAGGCGGACGTCTACGCCGTTTCCGTACCCAACGGTCACATCTCGGCCTACGGGAAAGATGAACTTCCGAGGGCCGAGCCAGACGATCAACGGAGAACCGAACGCCTCCGTAGGCATCGCCACCCCCTTCTGCCCCATTCAAAGCCCATCATCTTGGAGTCGGACGATCGTTGTCCACCCGCCATGATGCGCCGAGAACCGATCAGGGGTCGTCGGCGCAGGCCAACCGCGGCCGCTAGCGCGTCGCGCCCGGCCGCGGGGTAGGCGCGGAATCGTCGAGCAGGCGGCGCAGCACGATCACGGCATCCACCAAGGTCTGGCGGTCCGAAGCCTTCAAGTTGCCAAGCTGCGGCTCGATTGCACTGGCGCGGTCGGTCCGGACTTGGTTAAGAGTGTGCAAACCCTCGGGAGTGATCCTGATGCGGACTGCCCGGGCGTCGCCGGGGTCGATAGTCCGGGTGACCAGGCCGGCGTCCTCGAGCCGCCGTACCTGCGTGGTCATCGTCGGCTGCGAGCAATGATCCACCGCGGCCAGATCGCATATGCGTGCCTCACCGTGGGCGTCGATGGTCGACAGCAGTCGGGCTTGGGCGGCCGGCAATTGCATCTGGATGCGCTGGGTCGCATAGCGATTGAGCCGGGCGACCACGGCAAGGAGATCCGCGCCGAGACCAGCGACGGCCTCCTCGGCCGCGCCGCGCTCGGTGGTTGCGGATGGTGTCATGCGTCTATAGTTGCATAGCTAGGCTATATACACCACTAACCGGGCAATTTCGATGCTGCAAACTCAAATGACCCGCCACACTTCGCTCGCGGGAGCACCCTGCGACAACTGGCAGAATCGATGGAATGAACGCGACTCGCCCGGCGGCTGAGACCATCAGGTCCGGACCGCTGCGCCCCGGCGAACTCGCGCAGTCAGCGGTCATGGCCGCGTTGTGCGCCGCGACCGCCATTATCGCCATCATTGTCCCGTTCGCCGGTGCACTGGCGCTGCTGGGCATGGTGCCCATGGGATTGCTGGCCTACCGCTACCGCGTCCGCGCGCTTATCACCGCGACGGTCGCAGCCGGGTTGATCGCCTTTCTGATCGCCGGCCTCGGCGGCTTGATGACGGTGGTCCACAGCGCCTACGTCGGCGGGCTGACCGGGATCGTCAAACGCCGGCGCCGCGGTACCGGGACGGTGCTCGTCGTCTCGTTCGTCGCGGGTGCACTGTTCAACCTGGCGACCGTCGCCGCATTGGCGGCGCTCGCGCGGCTGAGAAACCTGATCTTCGATGCCGTCACCGCCAACGTCAACGGGATCGCGGCCGTCTTGACGGCGATCGGGCGCTTCGCAGACTCCCATTCATTCCCGCTCAGCGGACGCGTCGGTGAAGGGCTCCCGGCGACGGCCCGCGGACTCCAGTGGTTGCTCGCCGAGGCGCTGCACTTCTGGCCGTGGCTGATCTTGGCCAACGGCATCGTCTCGATCATGGTCGTGTCCTTGATCGGTTGGTGGGCGCTGTCGCGGGTGCTGGATCGGATGCACGGTATCCCCGATGTGCACAAACTGGATGCGTCGCCCGACACTGCGCCGATCGCGCCGATCCCTGTCCGACTAGACCAGGTCCGCTTCCGTTACCCGCACGCCGACCACGACGCGCTACGCCCGGTCAGCTTGGAGATTCGCGAAGGCGAACATCTTGCCATCACCGGGGCCAACGGCTCGGGCAAGACAACGCTGATGCTTGTCCTGGCCGGTCGGGAACCGACGTCGGGCACCGTCGAACGTCCCGGGGCGGTGGGGTTGGGCCGGCTTGGCGGTACCGCAGTGGTCATGCAGCATCCGGAGAGTCAGGTACTCGGGACGCGGGTGGCCGACGACGTGGTCTGGGGTCTGCCGCCGGGGACGACCGTCGACGTCGCTCGGTTGCTTGGGGAGGTCGGCCTCGACTCGCATGCCGAACGTGACACCGGCAGTCTCTCGGGCGGTGAGTTGCAAAGGCTGGCGGTGGCCGCCGCGCTGGCGCGGGAGCCCGCGCTGCTCATCGCCGACGAGGTCACCAGCATGGTTGATCAGCAGGGCCGGGATGCGCTGCTCAGTGTGCTGTCCGGTCTGAGGAATCGACACCGGGCAGCGCTCGTTCACATCACGCACTACAACAACGAAGCCGATTCCGCGGACCGCTCACTAAATCTCAGCGAGTCTGGGGACAACACCGGCATGGTCGAGATGATGGCCACACCGACGGTGACCCCGGTGATGGGTCACGAGTCCGGCCCCGCGGTGCTCGAGGTCGCCGGTGTCGGGCACGAATACGACAGCGGGACACCGTGGTCCAAGGCCGCACTGCGCGAGGTCAGCTTTGTGGTGCACCAAGGCGACGGCCTGCTGATACACGGCGGCAACGGATCGGGTAAGTCCACGCTGGCGTGGATCCTGGCCGGACTGACGGTGCCGACGACCGGCACCTGCCTGCTCGACGGCCGCCCGACTCACGAGCAGGTCGGCGCGGTGGCACTGTCATTCCAGGCGGCCCGACTACAGCTGATGCGTAGCCGGGTCGATGTGGAAGTGGCTTCGGCGGCGGGTTTTTCGCCCAAGGACCATGACCGGGTGGCTGCCGCGCTGGCCGTGGTCGGCTTGGACAGCGCGTTGGTGAAGCGACCCATCGATCAGCTCAGCGGCGGTCAGATGCGCCGTGTCGTGCTGGCCGGTCTGCTGGCCCGCTCGCCGCGGGCGTTGATCCTCGACGAGCCGTTGGCCGGCCTGGACGCGGTCACGCAAAGCGGTTTGCTGCGACTGCTTGAGGAGCTTCGCCGCGAGCAGGGTCTGACCGTCGTGGTCATGTCTCACGACTACACCGGCATGGAGGACCTGTGCCCGCAGACCTTGGATCTACACGACGGTGTGGTCCAAGCGGTCTCGACGACGGCTGGGGGTCTGTCGTGACCGCGGCGCCTCCAAGCGAGCACTCGCCGGGCAAGGCGACTCGGCAGATGGTGCTGTTGCGTCCGGTGCCCGGCAACTCGGCAGTCCACGAACTGTGGGCCGGCACCAAACTCCTGGCTGTCGGCGGCATCTCGATACTTCTGACCTTTTTCCCGGGATGGATCACCATCGGCATGGTGGCGGCGCTGGTGCTGACGGCTGCCAGGATCGCGCACATTCCGCGCGGCGCGCTACCCAACGTGCCGCACTGGCTGTGGACGCTGTTGGCCCTCGGTGGCATCTCAGCGGCTTTTGCCGGCGGCAATCCGGTGATCGAATTGGCCGGAACGTCAATCGGCTTCGGCGGGCTGTTGAATTTCCTGCGGGTGACAGCGTTGTCGATAGTGTTGCTGGGTCTGGGAGCGATGGTGTCGTGGACCACTAACGTCGCCGAAATAGCCCCGGCGGTAGCGACTTTGGGCCGTCCGCTGAGGTTGTTACGGATACCGATCGATGAGTGGGCCGCCACGCTGGCTCTTGCGCTGCGGGCATTCCCGATGCTGATCGAGGAATTCCGGGTGCTCTACGCCGCGCGCCGGTTACGGCCCAAACGGGTAACGCCTAGCCGTAGGGCGCGCCGTCGGCGTTGGGCGTCGGAACTTGTCGACCTGCTCACTGCGGCTCTCACGGTGACATTGCGGCGCGCCGACGAGATGGGCGACGCCATTACGGCACGCGGTGGTATCGGCCAGATCTCGGCCATCCCGTCGCGGCCGAAACGGGCGGACTGGCTGGCGCTCGCGATCATTGTCGCCGTCTGCATCGCGGCGATCGTGTTGGACGTTCCGCCGGCCGGCTAGCGGCCCGCAGCAGCGTTGGCCGAGTCCTGAGCTCGACGCAACGTCGTCGCGATGTCGCTGCGGCCCAGGAACATCTCATCGAAATATGGCTTGAGGACCTGATTCCCCGCGGCGAAGCCGGCGCCGCCGGGCGCGGCGATGCGTGGCCCACTGAGGACGGCGAAGAACGGCCTGACGTCGACGCCCTTGCTCAACCAGTAATCGAAGTACACTTGCTGGGCCGACGTGACCGCGGGAATCGCGCTGCCGTGGCGGCCCACGTACTGGTTGCCCTCGGTGCTGCCCATCCAGGCCAGCACCTCGCGGACCGCGTCGGGGTGTGCCGATGCGGAATTGCCGGCTGCGGCAATGCCGTTGGTGACGCTGACCCGACCCCTGGGGCCGGCGGGCAACAGCGCCACGCCCCAACGGAAGCCGGCCTGACCGGCAACCGCCGCCAAGTTGTAGGTGCCGGACTGGAACAGCGCCATCTTGCCGGCCAGGAATTGGTTGCGGGAGAAGTCGCCGTTGTCGTTGGTTTCCGAGGCAGGCGGCGCGACGTGGTCGGAGTTGATCAGCTTGACCAGATAGGTGAATGCCTCAACGGCGCCAGGGTTGTCGAACGCGAAGTGGTCACCGGCCTGGAATGCGCCCCCGGCCGACCCGATGTAATTGAGGTAGATGCCCTGCGCGTCGTTGGCCGCGTTGTAGGCCCACTGTCGCACTCGTCCAGCGTCGAAACCCGGTGTGGCCGCGGTGCGTCCATCGGTGTCCACGGTGAGGCGGGCCAGCAGCGGACGCAGCGTGTCACCGCCGTCCGGACTCCAGCGCAGTGCCGGTAGGTCAGCAACGTCGATACCGGCGGCGGCGAGCAGGTCCGCGTTGTAGTACACCGCGATGCCGGCATCGGTGAGTTGGGGAACTCCCCACAGCGTCCCACCCCGGGTGAACTGCTCGACCACCGACGGCTCCCACGCCGAAGCGGCTTTCGGCCCAAGGGTTCTCCCGATGTCCATCAGCCGGCCGCTGTCGGCATATCCGGCGAGGTAGGCATTGGAGATCCAAAAGATGTCGTCGGCACTACCGCCGGCGACATCGGTGCGCAGCGTGGTGAAGTAGGTGGAATACGACACAACGTTGGTCTGCACCTCGATGTCGGGATGCGCCCGGTTGAACGCCGCGAACGACTGTCGGTACGCGTCGGCCACCTGCTCGTCCCACAGTCGCACGGTCACCACTGTCCTGCCGCCGTGCGGCCGCGACGTGACATCCAACAGCACGGCCGCGGCAGCAAGCACCACCGCGAGCACCACGAAACCCACTGCGAACAAGGTGGAAAACCGGGGCCGGCTCATTTCAGCCCCGTGACGACGATCGAGCGCACGATGTGTCGCTGGAAAAACACGAACAACACGAGCAGTGGCACGATCGCCACCGCCGTCGCGGCCATGACCAACGTCCACTGGGCGTTGTAGCGCGACTGCAGCGCAGCCGTCGCGACCGTCAGCACCTGCCACTTGGCGCCGGTGGTGATCACCAACGGCCACATGAAGTGGTGCCACTGCGAGACGACGGTGATCAGCATCAGGGTGACCAGCACGGGGCGGCTGGACGGCAGCACAACGTGCACGATCACGTCCAGCGTGTTGGCGCCGTCCAGGTAGGCAGCGTTGACCAGATCGTCGGGAATCGCCCGGAAGTATTGCCGGAGCAGAAAAATGGCATAGGGCGAGCCGAAGACGAATGGCAGCACCAACGCCCAGAATGTGTTGCGCAGCCCCAGCTGCGCCATCATCAGATAGAGCGGCACCACGGTCACGCTGCCCGGCACCATCAACGTCGCTAGATACACCCAGAACAGCGCGTCCCGGCCGGGGAACCGTAGCCGTGCGAAGGCATACGCGGCAAGCACCGAAGAGCTCAGCTGGCCAAGCAGAATCACTGTCGTCATCAATGTCGTCACCGCCAGCGCCCGACCGAATCCGGCACCGCCCAAGTCGGCGTAGTTGGCCAGTGTCGGTGGCCGCGGCCACGCTAACGGTGTGCCCGTCGCGAACTGGTGCGCGGAGGTGAGCGACGTCAGCAAGCCGAGTGCGAACGGCGCCAGCGTGATCAACGCGCCCAGCGCCAAGCCGAGGTAAACCAGCACCCCCACAGGCCTTTTAGGTGAGCTCATAGCTGATCCGCCGACGGAAGTACAGGTGCTGGACGACGGTGATGGCGACCAGGATGACGAACAGCACCACCGCCATCACCGAGGCCCGCCCGATCGACGCGGCCCCGAACGCCTCCGCGTAGATGCGGTGTGCGACCAAATCGGTGTGGTTCTGGGGTCCACCGCCGGTCAACGCATAGACGGTGTCGAAAACCTGTGCGGCACTGATGACTCCGGTGACCAACACAAAGAACATGGTGGGTCGCAACATCGGCAGCGTGATGCGCCGGAAGCGTTGCCAGGATGTGGCGCCGTCGGTGCGCGCAGCGGAATGGATCTCGGCGGGGATGGCCAGGATGCCGGCGAGGAAAAACAGCGCGACGTATCCGACATTGGCCCACACGACGACCGCGGACACCACCGGCAGCGCCAGCCCGGGATCGGTGAGCCATTCGATGCGATGCCCCAGCAGAGTGCTGATGGCGCCGTCGGTGGGTGCCAGGATCCAGCGCCACAGCACCGCGATCGCCAGCGGCACACAGATCCATGGCAGCACGTACAGGGTGCGGAACACGCCACTGCCGGGCAGGTCGCGGGCCAGCAGCGCCGCCACGGCCAGACCGAGCAGCGTCTGGGCCGGAACCACGATCGCCACGAACATCAGCGTCACCAGGAGGGAATTGCCGAATGTCGGGTCGCTGAGGACGGAGCGCCAATTTTGGCCTCCGACATACTCGATCGGCCCCAGCAGGTCCCACCGATGCACGCTCAGCCACACCACCACCAGGATCGGCAGCAGCAAGAACGCGACGACCCCGAACAGGCTGGGTGCTAGCAGCGCATATCCCAGCGCGGTGGATCGGCGCGGCGCTGCCAGCCCTGCGGTCATCCGCGCCGCACCTCCCACGCTCGCCATGACGGTGTTAAAGCCGGTCGTTACGGTGTAATCGTGACACCGAACCGGGGGATCGATGCCGACTTCCTCAGCCTGCCGCGCCACGAACTGGCCGATGCGGCCCTGTCAGCGGCCAGGGCAGCCGGAGCCACGCACGCCGACCTGCGGATTCACCGAGTGGTCGACGAAATTATCCAGTTGCGTGATGGCGAGTTGGAGACCGCGGTGGTCAACCGCGAGGTCGGCCTGGCGGTCCGGGTGATCGTCGAGGGCACCTGGGGATTCGCCTCGCACGCCGAGCTCTCTGCGGATGTCGCCGCGGAGACGGCGCGTCGCGCGGTGTCGGTGGCCGGCACGCTGGCCGCGCTGAACACCGACCGCGTCGAGCTGGCGCCCGAACCGGTGTACGCCGACGCCACCTGGGTGTCGAGCTATCAGATCGATCCGTTCACCGTGCCCGCCGCCGAGAAGATCGCGGTACTCGACGACTACTCGGGGCGGCTGCTGGCCTCCGACGGCGTCAACCACGTCTCGGCCACCCTGCAATCCGTCAAAGAGCAGGTCTTCTACGCCGATACCTTCGGTTCGTCGACCACCCAGCAACGGGTACGGGTGCAGCCCCGGCTGGAGGCGGTCGCCATCGACCCGGGCTGCGGTTTCGACTCGATGCGCACGCTGGCACCGCCGATGGGCCGCGGCTGGGAGGTGCTGGCGGGTGATGACGTGTGGAATTGGACCGACGAGCTCGCTCAGCTGCCGTCGCAGCTGGCCGAGAAGATCAAGTCGCCCAGCGTCACGCCCGGCCCGACCGATCTGGTGATCGACCCGACCAACCTGTGGCTGACGATCCATGAATCCATCGGCCACGCAACCGAATACGACCGCGCCATCGGCTATGAGGCGGCCTACGCGGGCACCTCCTTTGCGACCCCTGACAAGCTCGGCACGTTGCGCTACGGCTCGCCGGTGATGAACGTGACCGCCGATCGCACTGTTGAATTCGGTTTGGCCAGCATCGGTTACGACGACGAGGGCGTCGCCGCGCAGAGTTGGGATCTGGTGCGCGACGGGATATTCGTCGGCTACCAACTGGACCGGGTGTTCGCTCCGCGACTCGGCCAATCCCGTTCTAACGGATGCTCTTACGCCGATTCACCGCACCACGTGCCGATTCAGCGGATGGCCAACGTGTCGCTGCAGCCCGGCCCCGACGACGTGAGCACCGCCGATTTGATCGCCCGGGTCGACGACGGCATCTATATCGTCGGCGATCGGTCGTGGTCAATCGACATGCAGCGCTACAACTTCCAGTTCACCGGACAGCGGTTCTACCGCATCCGGGACGGTCGTCTGGACGGTCAACTGCGCGATGTCGCCTACCAGGCCACCACGACGGACTTCTGGAATTCGATGGAAGCCGTCGGCGGCCCGTCGACGTGGCGTCTGGGCGGGGCGTTCAACTGCGGCAAGGCCCAGCCCGGCCAGGTGGCTGCGGTCAGCCACGGCTGCCCGTCAGCGCTGTTCCGCGGTGTCAACGTGCTCAACACCCGCACCGAGGGCGGCCTGTGATCGGCGCGCAGCAGGTCATCGACATCGCGCTGGGCGCGGCAGCGCAGCACGCGCGCGCCGACGAGACGATCGTGTTGGTCAGCGACCGAAGTGCCACTTCGCTGCGCTGGGCGAACAACTCGATGACCACCAACGGCGCATCGACAGACCGGCACATCACCGTGATTTCCATTGTCCGACATGGTGATACCGCGAAAGTAGGCTCGCTGACCTCCGCCGAGGTGGACCCGTCGGTGATCGAGGGGTTGGTCGCCGCGTCGCAGGCCGCCGCCGAGTCGGCGCCCGAGGCTTGCGACGCCGCGCCACTGCTGAGTGGTAGGAGCGCACCGGCCGACTGGGATGCGCCGATTCCGGTGACCGGACCCGAGGTGTTCTCCGACATCGCCGGCCCGCTAGCCAGCGGCTTCCGCGGCACCGACCAGCTGTACGGCTTCGCGCAACATACAGTGCAGACGACGTTTCTGGCGACGTCGAGCGGACTGCGCCGTCGCTATACCCAACCGACCGGTTCGGTGGAGATCAATGCCAAACGTGACGGTGCCAGCGCCTGGGTGGGCATCGGAACCCCCGATTTCGCCGGTGTGCCAACGGATTCGCTGCTCGAGCAGCTGTCGGTGCGGTTGGGTTGGGCCACGCGCAGCGTCGAGTTGCGTGCGGGTCGCTACGAGACCATCCTGCCGCCGTCGGCAGTGGCGGACATGATGATCTACCTCGGCTGGTCGATGAGCGGCCGCGGTGCGCAGGAGGGCCGCAGCGCATTGTCGACGCTCGACGGCGGGACCCGGGTGGGGGAGAAGCTGACGGACCTGCCGCTGACGCTGTACTCCGATCCCGCCGCGCCCGGGCTGGGCTGTACACCCTTTGTGGCGACCACCAGCTCGTCGGAGACGCTGTCGATCTTCGACAACGGGATGGACATCGAGCGGGTGGACTGGATTCGCGGCGGAGTGGTCAACGCGCTGGCTTACTCCCGGGCCGCGGCAGCCGAATTCGGCGCCCCGGTCGCCATCGCCGCCGACAACGTGCTGATGACCGGTGGCACTACCGAACTCGCCGACATGATCGCCCAGACCGAACGTGGATTGCTGTTGACAACGCTGTGGTACATCCGCGAGGTCGACCCCACGACGCTGCTGCTGACCGGGCTGACCCGCGACGGCGTCTATCTGATCGACGACGGCGAGGTGGCGGGAGCGGTCAACAACTTCCGATTCAACGAGAGCCCGCTGGATCTGCTGCGGCGGGCGACCCAGGCCGGTGTCAGCGAGCCGACGTTGCCGCGGGAGTGGGGCGACTGGGTCACCCGCGCCGCAATGCCGTCGCTACGGATTCCGGACTTTCACATGTCATCGGTGAGCCAGGCGACATAATCGCATTGTGGTGCTGCACGACGACCTGACGCGGCTGGTGGCGTTGTCGCCTGGGGACGGCCGGACAACAGCCCTGATCCGGCGCGTCTGCGCGCAGACCCTCGGCTTGCCTCCGCTGCCCGCCGAGGTTGCGGTGATCGGCCCGGAATCGGACGCCGAGGCCGTCGTCGCCGAATTCGCCGAACAGTTCAGCATTGACGTCACGATGATTAGCGGCGAGCATCGCTCGCGGCTGTGGAAAGTGCTGGGGGACAGCACTTTTGGCGTCGTCGTGCAGATGTACATCGCCGATCTCGTGCCGCGGGTGTGCGCTGGGCTGGAAGCGCTCGGGGTTGGTGGCGAGTACCTCGGGTGGGTTGCCGGCCCGGTCGCGTGGGATCACACCACGGACCCGTCCGACCTGGTGTTCAACGGCTTTCTGCCGACGGTGGCCCGGCTGCGTGAGCTTGATGCGCTGACGGCAGAGGTGGTACGGCTGCGTGGGGCTACCCAACACAACTGCCGGTTGTGTAAGTCGCTGCGCGAGACGACGGCGCTGGACGCCGGCGGGTCGGAGACGCTGTACGGCGACATCGAGCAGTTCGAGGCGTCGGACCAGTTGACGGACCGCCACAAGGCCGCGCTGCGGTACGTGGACGCGCTGATTTGGTCGCCCGCTCACATCGAAGGCGGCATCGCCGAGGCGGTGCGTGCAGACTTCTCCGACGCCGAATCCGTCGAGCTCACCTTCGACGTGATGCGCAACGCCAGCAACAAGGTCGCAGTGGCATTGGGCGGCGATGCGCCGCGGGTCGAGAACGGCACCGAGCGGTATCTGCTCGACGTTGACGGTCACACTGTGTTCAACTGACGACAACCCTGACACCGGAGATTGTGGAGCAGTTGGCCGGCGCTTATGCGGCGGTGGCGACCAACGTCCCGGACCACCCGCGACTAGGGGCGTAGCGCTAGCAGCTAGCCGGGCAACAGGGGCGACCTGTGCGACGCTAATCTCGACGTCGTGCAGGGGCGGTAGCTCAGTTGGTTAGAGCCGCGGACTCATAATCCGTTGGTCGCGGGTTCGAGCCCCGCCCGCCCCACTTCAGAGCCTGTTTTTCAGGCTCATCGGTGCCGAGTCACCGCTTATTCACCGCTTTTAGTGACGGTTCGGTCAAGGAGATCCGCTACCTGCGTGTGAACCCGGCCGCGGGTCATATAGCGGTCTTGAGTCATTGACACTTTCGAGTGGCCCAGGTGATCAGCGCCGATCCGTGCGGACAAACCGTCGTCGTCAATAAGAGTGGCGACAGTCTTGCGGAAGCTGTGGGTCGTGACCTCAGGGACGCCGAGCTGCGCGCGGACGTTACGCCACTCCTTCCCGAAGTTATTGGGGTCTCGCAGTGTGCCCGCCGTGGACGGGAAAATTAGAGCGCCCTCGCCCAGGTGCGACAGGCGGCGTCGGATTCGAAGCATCTCGACAGCGAAAAGCGGTACGGGCACTGTGCGTCGACCGGCGGCGGACTTCGTCTCGTCCACGCGCTGGAGCCCCTCGCCGGATACCCGCACAACTTTGCCGGCCACCGCGAGCGTGCGCGCTGCATCGTCATAGTCGTTCCAACGCAGACCAAGTAGTTCAGACCGACGAAGACCAGTGGCGATTAGCAGCGTGATCGGATCGACGAGATCGTGATCCTGACAGAACTTCGATGCCCGAAGTTTCTGCAGAAGATCGCGTAGCTGGTCAGCTGTGAGCCCGACAGCACCTTTCGGCGGGTTCTTGGACCTAAGCGGTTGGACATCTCGCACTGGATTGGACCCCAGGACATTCGCCATCACCGCCAGTTGGAGTGCGCCACGCAAGACCGTCTTCGCCTGCCGTGCCATCGTCGGGCCGTGCGCTGAACGCATGGACCGCAAGGCCGCGTCAATACGGGCCGGCGATGCTTCGCCCACGCGCACTCCGCCGATGAACTTCTGGAGTTTCCCTACGGCAAACCGGTAGGTGGACAGGGTCACGGGCGAGCGACCGTCTTCCGCCGACCGCACGAGATGTTGCTCGACGACCGCGGTTAGCAGTGTTTCGAGACCAATGGTGTCCGACGGTGACGATAAGCGTCGATCCGCCAGGGCTTGAATGAGTGCGTCCTCGGCGAGCTTTCCGTACTGGTCGTAGATGCCCGGTGGTCCTAGTCGCTGTACTTTGCGGCTGACACCGTCGCTGTCCCGATAGCGGCACCGGGCAAGCCACAGCCCTCCACCGAGGTGGACCCGCGAGATCTTGCCGTGTGCGCCAATCCGAAGCGCTGGTCTTCCGGCCATTTGCTAACTAGGGCGAGGCCCGGGCGCGCACTGCTCCCGTGTGGGAGTCGTACCGTTCATCGGACCATCATAATCAGGCCGTGTCGCGGCTGTTCTCGGCGAATCGTTTGCGTTCCCAATCAATTACGTCGCTTAACAAGTAGCGAACGTGCCGACCGAACTTCGCATATCGCGGTCCCGTTCCCTTCGACGCCCACTCGGCCGGCGTCTTGACTGGCACTCCATATCGATCGGCAAGTTCTTGGCGGGTAATCCACTTGTCGCCGGTGTGGTCCTCCATGGCGGTTACTTCCCTTCGGTCCGCGCCAGGATTTGGCGGGATATATCCAGCCTAGAGCGGCTCGAACATGCCGCCTCCGGTAATTTTCGGAAGCTATCCGATTGGGGGCGAGCCAACGAACGACGTTCCGCGATATGCACCCCATCCCAAGCGGTCCCTCCTCTCGTCTCACGCTCCATCCATCTCATCTGAGCCCGTTCCCATCTCAACCCTTCTCATCAAATCCCCTCCACCCCTTACCATTACGGCATCGTCCTAACCGCCGGCCCGCCCTCAACTTCTGCACGGCACATTTGCACGGAGGTGCGAGAATGGTTGTGGCACAGGATGTGCCACAACCGCGGTCGCTGAACCCTCTGCGCCGCAGTCACCGTGGGTGGGTGGATCTGGTGTTGACGATCTCCAAGCTGAAGCGGTGGTCGATCAACTACTACATCGACACCGCCCACGCCGCCGAAACCGCCAGCCGTGATGCGGCACGGGCCGGCGGCGGGCTGGGGGAGTACTACACCGAACACGAAACCCGTACCCCGACATGGCTACTGGTAGGCGAAAGCCGCACTGTTGCGAGGTCGGTGGGCCTGACCGATGTCCAACGTGCTGGCGGTGAGGCCGACCCGAAGATGGTGGCTCGTTGGCTGGATGACGGCATCACTCCGAACGGAGTGCAGGGTCGGGCGTTTGGGCAGCGCGGAGTGCACGGCTTCGATCTGACGTTCTGCGCACCCAAGAGTGTGTCACTCGTGCGGGTCTTGCGCGGTGATGACGATGTGTTGTCGAAGGCGATCGCCGACGCTCACACCGCCGCGATCACCGAGGCAATGGAATACCTCGCCGTCCACGCTGGCTACACGCGAATCCACAACCCGGACAGCGGCGAAAAAGATCTCGCGCATCTTCCCGGTTTGGCGGCAATTGCTTATCAGCACGAGACATCTCGGTGCGGGGACCCGCACCTGCACACGCATGTCATCGTCCCGAATCGGCAGGCCCGCGCCGATGGCGTCATGGTGTCCATCGACGGGATGTCGCTGTGCGGGCAACGTCGACGAGCGAACGCACGGTGCGGGAATTCCCGGCTGACCCGATCGAGCCGCCAGAGATGTGGGCCGACCAGCCCGATACATGGGCTGTCATCCGACACCCCGAGCCACACCAGTCTGCATTCTGGAAGGCCCTGCTCGTGTGCGGGCACTTCGCCGACGTGGTCACCGATGTTCATTGGAAACCCGAGGACGGCCCCACCTATCCCACAACCCAGCGGCTTGAAGAAATGCGGGCCGAAGAGGCCGACCTGGACAGCTGGCACGAAAGGCTGCTGGCCGCAGACTGGCCTCGCCCCGCCCCATTTCGGGAGTGCTACATGTGCTCTGTAGTCCAAAAGTTGGTGGCCTACGAGCCCGTCGGCTGGGTCGCACCCCGGCCCAAGCCGATCAAGCTACCGACGCCTAAGTCGCCGTCACGTGAGTCGCTGGAAGCGCGGTTGAAAAAGCTGGAAGCCGAAACCGACGAGCTGCGTGAACAACTCAAGAAACTCGACGAGTGACGGCGCCCACAAGCTCGCCTAGGCCCCCCAAGTGGCCCCTAGCATCGGTTCGCGTGGAGCAAGCCAAGGCGGAGGAAGCGTTTGCTTGGCAACTGCGGGTGCTGGTGGTTACGACACCTTCGAATTACAGTCCGCCAGCGCGGCCGCACGGTTGTTGCAGTCAGGCGGTCAGGTAGGGACCAGTCAGATTCACGCTTCCTGTATGCCGCGAGCCTCTGAAGAGCGCATATGGGGGTATAAATGCCAGCGCAGTGTGCATTAATTGAGAGATTCTTGTATCGTTTTGCATAAGGAAGGAGGTGTGGTTGATGACCGAAACGATGCATTACAGTCGCAAGGCTCTGGAGCGGGCGAGACGGCGCATCATGGGCTCTCGTAACAAGTTCTGGAAGACAGCCGACTTCGATATGCCGCCCTCCACCACACAGCGCCTTCTAGCTGACCTAGTGAAACGTGGCGAACTGCGACACATCCGCAAAGGGCTGTACTGGCGTGGAACCAAGACTCCGCTCGGCATGGCGCTCCCGCCCACCGACGTGTTGGCATCCCAGCTGGCGGACGGGAAGGGCATCGGTCCAGCAGGTTTGTCCGCTGCTAATGCGCTCCGGCTGTCAACGCAGATTCCACGCCGTGCCGAGTACGCGGTGTTGGATCGTCCCCCCGCGGACGGTAACGGTCTGCGGTTCGTGTCTCGGAGGGCTCGGCGTGGTCGCGCTGCGAATCGACTCGGTCCTCTCGACGTGGCAGCTCTCGAAGTGCTCGACGGGTGGGACCGAGTGATCGAAACAGGGCCTGAAGAGGCCATGAGGCATCTGGCGCGGCTTCTGCAGTCAGGCACAATCAGTGCCGAACGGCTCGCACGGGCTAGTGAGACGGAGCCTGGTGCTGCCCGCGCACGCTTGCGGTACCTTCTTATTCGCAACGGCTACCGCAACCTTGCGGATAAGGTGCCAGTGTCTGACCCGCGCACCGAAACGAAAGCCCTCGAAGACCTAGTAGCCGCTTAGCTTGGCGCTCTGGCGGGAAGACGATCCCGAAGTATTCAAGGCGACTATCGTCGTCGCAGCAGAGCGGCTAGACATCCAGCCATTGGCTGTTGAAAAGGATTATTGGGTCTGCGAGGTGCTGAGGACCCTCGTCGCGCGGCACCCAGGTCAAGTCGTCTTCAAGGGTGGCACCAGCTTGGAGAAGTTGCGGATCATCCAGCGATTCTCCGAAGACCTCGACATCCTTGTGGTCGGCGATTACAAAACCAAGCGGTCTGCGAAGGCCGCACTGAGGGCGATGCACGCTACCGCCGCGTCAGCGACGGGAGGCGCGTGCCGTGACCCGAAATCAGGAGGAGAACTCGGAACACTCCACAGGAAAGCGTGGGTCGAGTTGCCCCTCGAACACAGCACTCAGCCGACGGGTCTGGCCGATCCTAAGGCGGTGTACGTAGAACTCGGACAGACGGGCGGCCCCAACCCATCGGCGTTGAAGCCCGTCGAATCTCTGTTGTCCCGCGAACTAGCAGGCAGCGATATAGGGCAATGGGACGATCTAGCCTCCTTCGAGGTGACGATATTGCACCCGGGCAGAACGCTCATCGAGAAGCTGCTCCGTGTGAACAACTTCGTCGCCGATCCAGCAAGGCGGAGCGATCCTCATGGTTTGCCCCGGATCGGGCGTCAGTTCTACGACATCTGGGCTCTGCTAGGAGACAGGGAGGTATCAAGCCTGCTTGATGACAAAGCCCTGTTCGGTGAAATCCTCACAAGCGCTTATGAGATATCCCAGGCCGCCTTCGAGCCCGATTCTCCGGTTCCTGACGGTGGCTTCGCGGCCTCTCTCGCCTTCGATCCCTCAGGTGAATTCGTTGCTGTTCTGCGCCGAGAACACGATGTGGCGATGCGTGACTTGTATTACGGGACCAGTACGCCGCCATCTTTCGCCGACGTGCTCGAACGTGTGCAATCTCGCGCCCGCCTGTTGAACCCGAATCGCTGAATACTCGACACGGATTTCCGGCGGCACGCCGAGATCTGCGCGCGTGCCGACCAGCAGCACCCAGGAGACGATGGAGGGCGACTGCGCCGCTTGTTCAGCGATTACCCGCCTGCCACTGACCGCGCGGCATAGCTAGGTCAGCAGCGCGGCGTGCCATATCTGGAGTGTCGCGTGGCGGTCATACCGTTGGCAGATGGGGAGCAAGAAGCCGAAACCGACTACGCTATTCGACGACTCCGAGCGCATCGACGACGGCCATATGAAACGGGCCGAGGACCCATACAAATTCCTCAACCGCAGCGCCCGCCCAGAGTGGGGGGAGGTGCGGCGCGAAATTGAGCGGTGGTACGCCGAGTTCCCCGACCCTGAGCGTGATTTGCTGCGCCGGTTCCAAAAGAACAAGGTAGACCAGCACCTACCGGCGTGGTGGGAGCTGTACGTGCACAGGCTCTTTGTGTGCCTCGAATACAAGGTAAAGGTCCACCCGCGATTACCGGGCAGGCACGAGAGGCCCGACTTTCTCGTCACCCGCGGCACCGAGAGCTTTTACGTGGAGGCGACGACCGCGTTTAACGGCGACAATAAGGTGAACCCGCAGGGACAGGCGTGGGTAGAGGATTTCATCAACAGTGCCCAAAACCCTGATTTCATGGTGGATATCGAGTTCCCGAAGGTAGGCAGAGCGTGGCCGGCCCGGCATGACATCGTGAAGCGTCTCGAGGCGTGGCTTGCCGAGTTGGATTGGGCTGAGGCGCGGGCAGAGTGGGACGCGGACTGCATGGCCTATATGCGCCGGCCACGCTGGCGGTGCAAGCAGGAGCACCGCGACTGGATAATCGAGTACTGCGCATTACCTGTGCCGCCGGAGAGTCCCGCGGCATGAATAACCACCTGATCGCCATCTACCCCACGCCCACGTTGAGTTTCAGTGGCGACATCCAGAAAATCCGAGCCAAGCTGGACGAGAAGGGCGGCAACAAGTACAGCTCACTAGACGAGCCGCTCGAATATCCGCTTGTTGTCGCACTCCAACTGTGGCACCACGTTGACCAACTTGAGCTGAGGAGTGCGCTTTTCGGCAGCACGCAGCTCCAGTGGCTACAGGACCACGCCGGCCAAGTTTTGCCCGACTCCATCGAAACCGTAATCAAATCAGACGGCTACTGGCGCCCCGGGGCCGATCCGCGCGGCACGCGCATATCCGCAGTGCTCGTTGGCAATACTGTCAGCGCCTACAGCGTGACGTCGAAATTGCCTGAGCTGTGGCTTAACCCGTGGGCCGCAACACCGCTGCCCGAGTTGGAGCCCTTCCAAACTGTCTACGTTGACAACGAGAACAAACTTGCCACTCGTGAGGCCACCGACACAGCCGCGGCCGTCTTCAAACTGCCGCAGGAGTGGCCCACCCCCAGGGCCTAGCCGTCCCAGGGCGCTAGGGGAGCCCGGGGGGCTTGGGCATTCCGCAAATCGGAAGCGGTGGATTGCTGCTGTTTCATGCCATGACCTGACGACAGTTTTGACGACAACCTTTACGACAGTTGCTGCGCCAGCGACGCCTACACGACCATTCGCCGCTAATCTTGCCTGGTCACGGCCTCTGCCCGCTCCTAGCAGTCTGGGGCTCAGCGTCGCGCGGTAGTGTCTTGGGGGAATGGTTACAGGTGGGCTGGCGGTCACCGTTTATTCACCGCCAATGACCGGGAACCGACTGGAATTGCCCGGTTCGTTTCGGGGGTTGAAGATAGTCAATCTGGTTGTCGCACAATGAGAGACAGGCAATAACAGGGACTGTCAGGATCGAAGGATCGCTAATCCGTTGGTCGCGGGTTCGAGCCCCGCCCGCCCCACGTCAGAGCCTATTTTTCAAGATCTTCGGTGCTGAGTCCGTTTATTCACCGCTTTTAGTGACGGTTCGATCAAGGAGATCAGCCACCTGCGTGTGAACCCGGCCACGGGTCATATTGCGGTCTTGAGTCATTGGCACCTTCGAGTGGCCCAGGTGATCCGCGCCGATACGTGCGGACAGACCGTCGCTGTCGATCAGAGTGGCGACAGTTTTGCGGAAGCTGTGGGTCGTGACCTCCGGAACGCCGAGTTCCTCGCGGGACACTCCGCCACTCCTTGCCGAAGTTGTTCGGTCCCGCAGCGTTCCCGTCGTGGACGGGAAGATCACTGCGGGCTCGCCCAGGTATGACAGGCGGCGGCGGTTTCGAAGCATTTCGACCGCGAATTGGGGTACGGGCACTTTGCGCCGACCGGCGGCTGACTTCGTGATCTGAAATCGGGTGACTGCGCCGCCGGTTTGAGTCGCAGTAAGAGACGTTCTCATGTGCACGGCGACCGCAGGTCGCGCCATCGCCTGGATGCTGTTCGCAGCTGGTGGCATCGATTGGCCTGATCTGATCCGCGAGTACATCAAATTTTGTCGAGGTTCGCGCGTCTGCTGCCACTTGTCACCGTTCCGACTACCTCCGACGAGACGCAAGCACGGAGAGGCCATGAATCCGAGGCCGAACTTCGGGAGTTTCGTCAAGTTCGCGCAAGATGTACGAGCGCCTGTCCGCTAATCCGTCAGCAAAAGTTGCGTATCAATGGGCTTCGCGTCGAGCCCGGGCCGCGCCTAGAGTACCGCCAAGTTACACGGTGTTACCCATGCCAGCGCACATACAATTGGACCTCTCGAAGCGGGCTTAGGAGTCGACGGTATATCCCTCTTTGAGGAGTAGCGCCTCAACTGCATCCGCTATGTCAGCTGGCACGCTAAACCCGCCGAGCCGACTGCCCTGCGTACCGTCACTTCGAGTGAACATTACGTTGTACAGCGTTGCGGGGTTTGGATTATCGGGATCGCTAGCTCTTCTGGCGATCAACCCCATCTCTTCGATTACCCTGTCCTTCTCCGGCCCGTAAAGGGCGGGGAGATCGAATGCGACTTGGCCGTGGTCCTGAGGTTGGCGAAGCAATTTCACACGCCTAGCCCACTCAAGAGGACCCTATTTGTCAAGGCCGCCCGACCGTCTCAAAAAAGACGACATTCGAGAGTCTCAAAATTTCGTGCCGTAATCACCGTGAACGCCGACAGCCCCCGTGGAATTGTTCAACATCCTTAGAGGACGCTTGAACGCGGGGGCCGGAATTGGCGATTCTCGACTTTTCATGGTCGAAACTGGATAACATTTGATTGCTGACAACAGAAAACGAGTGCGTAGCAAGAGGCATCATGACAATGAGAGGCAAGATCGTCGCGGTCTTCCCGATCTGGACTGTTTTCATAACGGTTCTCGGCACCGTTGCCGGTTTTCCCGCGCGCGCAGACGATTTGGGGACCTCGGTGTTTAGCGGCGTCAACCGGCTTCGCCAGACGTGCGGGGTGATGGGCGATGACCCGGGTTTGACAGTAGCAGCGCAGCGGCACGCCAACGACATGCTGGAGAACGGTGTGGGCGGCCACATCGGTTCGGACGGCTCTTCACTGCAGGCGCGTATCGCGGATGCGGGCTACTACACCAGGACCGGCTACACGGGTGAGATCGTCTACTGGGGCACCGGATCCGCTGCTACTCCGAGCGCAGCGCTCGACTGGTGGATGGAAAGTCCTGCACATCGAGCGATCATCTTGAATTGCGCATTCAGCGCAGGCGGCTTCGCAGTCGCCTGGGACGGCAACAAGATGACCGCCGTTGGTGACTTCGCGGGTCCTTAAAGCCGAAGCCGGGCCAGGCTGTTCGGATCGCCATCGCCTTCGCAGCACTCAATCCCCTCACCGCTGCGGCCTTGCGTCCATATTGCTCCGCTCTGGATGCACCGCCCGGCGTCAAATTACGTAGGGCGCGATCAGAGCGGTGGCACCGAGCACCACCAACCCGATCGCAAAGGCAACGATCGTAAAGCCCATCACCTGACGGACATTGAGTTTCGCGATCGCAAGCAGGGGCAGCAACCAGAACGGCTGGATCATGTTCGCGACACCTTCGCCGACGGCGACCGCCATGGAGATCAAACCAAGGTAGGCCGGCGAGCGCTGACCGAGCGCCAGCGCCGAGTCGACCGCGATCGGGCCCTGCACAGCCCAGTGTCCGCCGCCGGACGGCACGAACAAGCTGATGACCAACGAGCCGATAAAGGTCAGGAACGGCAGCGTGTACTGCGTCGCGCCGCTAACGAGCGCCTGGGCCAGCAGCGTCTGCAGCGGCTTGGCCCCGACGGCCGGCTGCAAAGGCAGATAACCCAGCAGGCCAACCAGACCGCCGTATAGCGGGTACTGCAGCAGCAGTGGACCAGACACCTTCGCGGCACCGGTGAATGCTCGGATGAACCGTATCGGTGTGCGGTGCAGCAACGCACTCGTAATCGTGAACAACATGATCATCGATGAGATGTTCAGCGCGAAACCACTGATGCAGAAGTAGGAAATGCCCGCGGCGAACACGAGGACATTCAGGATCCACAGGTTTTCCAGCCACTCAGCAAACGTTTTCTCGCCCTCGGGCTCGGCCTCTGGCTGGTCCTCGTCCTCGAACACCGCGGGATCGGGCGCCAGACTCTGCGGGGGCTCCATGCGCCAGATCGCGAGCGCGAGCAGCGCCAGCACGATGGTCACCGACAGCCAGCTGTAGGGCTGGAAGATCGTCAGTTTCAGCGGCACCGTGATGCCGGTAATTTTGTGAATCACGTTGATTGGGCTGCCGTTGTCCGTGTTCGCGAGCGCGATCGACGACGACAGGCCCTGCGTCCAGACGATGAAGCCCATGAACGCCGCCGCGATGAGGTAACCGAAATGCGCATCGGTGAAGCGCTTCGCGACCTGACGGGCGACCAGTGCACCGGCTACCAGGCCGAGTCCCCAGTTCAGCAGGGAGAGTGCAGCGCTCACGCAGAAACAAAGGAGGGCTCCCTGGACCTGGTTCCTCGGTTTGCTCGCGATATGGACGATGGCACGCTTCAGGACCGGCGCCTCGGCGAGCGTGTAGCCCGTCACGAGGATCAGGACCATCTGAAAGGCGAACGTGAAGATGTTCTGCGATCCCCACACACCGCCGTACCACGCCTTGAGCATGCCGCTGGGCGAGGCCCCGTGTACCAAAAGGGCGACCAGCATGGCGACGATGAGGGTGAGGATGACCGCGAACAGGTACGGATCGGGCATAAGGCGTTCGACATACCTGACACACAGCGCAGTGAGCGATTGCATGACGCCGCGCCTTTTGGGTTTGTGTTCGTCGCCCGACGGCCGTGGCCGTTCGGCCTCGGCCTCTGGGGCCCCGCTCGTGGCTGTTGCGTCTCCGCCGGTGGCCTCCGGGTCATCGCTTGTGGTCTCAGGGTGTTCGCTCGTCGTCATTGACCTACCCTCGCCGTTTTGGTGTTGGCGCCGCCCCACTTTGCGACCACATTAGAACCCGGAGTCGCCGCTGCCGCCCGAGTCGAACCCACCCCCGCCAAAATCGGACCCACCGAACCCGCCGAAATCGAAATTGCCACCAGCGTCATAACCGCCGCCGGAGTCGTTGCCGGCGAAGCTTACGTTGCCGCCGCCGGAGGATGAGTCCTGGTAGTTTCCATCGAAGCCGACGTCTCCCTGCTGGCTGTCGTAGCTGGCGCTCTGGCCGCTGTCGTAGCCAGCATTCGCCGTCGCTGAATCTTGGCCCGCCTCAAAGCCGCGTTCGTAGTCGCCACCCCAATGATCGTCCAGCAGCGAATCCATCAGCAGGACATCGGTAATGGGCCAACCCCAACCAAGACCCCAAAAAGGGTAGGGATAGAAGCCGGGGTAGAAGAACATCCCGTTGTAGTAGCCGCCGCCGTAGTAGTGCTGATAGCCCGGCTGTTGCGTGGTGGCGTAGTTGTTGTTGTTGATCGTGACCGTCTTACCGGTGTCAGGGTCCCTCGTCTGCACAGAGGCCTGCTTACGGTCCTCTTCGGGCACCGAGGTCACGGCAATGATGTTCAGCTTCCGGTTCGCCTTGGCCACGGTGGCTCGCACGACCCCGAGGTGTGCCCGCGCCGCGCTGTAGTCACCAGCCTGGTACGCGTTGCGGGCGGCGCTCAGGCTGGAGTTGGCCTTCAGCGTCTCAGCGCTGACGTCTGGGCCGCTCGTGGTGACCACCGCGTACTCGAGATCGCTGACATCGGACTCGGCGGCGATCAAGTTCCGTTTGATCTGCTCTTGCGCCTCTGCGTCCTTGCGGCGCTTACGATTCCGTGCGGGCAACCAGATCAGACCAACTATCAGAGCGAAGACGACGATCAGCGTGACCCACAGCCACGTCCAGCTGGTGTGCTTCGCATTGGCAGTGGGAGAGGTCGTCGCCGGTGCGCCGGCAGCCACGTTCACGCCGGCCAGCTGGCTGACGAATTCGCTGGTCGCACCGTATGGGTCTTTGTGGTGATCCCTAGCCGCCCGACCCAGGATGGGGTCCACGTTTTCGGCGATCGCCTTCGGCACGTCATAGGCGCGCACGTGGTAGCCCTTGGAGTCGATTACCAGGATGACCCCGCTGAACGCCGGATGGCGGCCCAAGATGATGTCGTGGATGGCGTCCGGTGTCGTCACACCGGTCTGGTCCGGCGCGACCGCCGCCACCCAG
>Ga0302326_10005828_pt1 | contig 27885 bp, 31 predicted proteins | sample Palsa_T0_3_FD_202264 | JGI IMG/M metagenome (GOLD analysis project Ga0302326, IMG submission 202264) | Peat permafrost microbial communities from Stordalen Mire near Abisko, Sweden - Palsa_T0_3 | ecosystem: Environmental > Terrestrial > Soil > Palsa > Peat permafrost | place: Sweden: Abisko... | reverse complement strand
CATCCGACGCGAAAATCGAGCTCGACGACAACGCGCTCTACAAACATCCCGAGCTTTCCGCGTGGGAGAAAGAAAACGAATCGCCCGACAACGAGGACGAAGCCAAAGCCGTTGCAATTGGGCTTGGGCGTTCGAACTACGCGCGGCTCGATGGCGACATCGGCGTTATGGCCAACGGCGCGGGTCTGGGCATGGGGACGATGGACGCGATTCGTACGGCCGGCGGTTCGGCGGCAAATTTTCTCGACGTCGGGGGCGGCGCGCAAGCCGAGCGCGTGCGCAAGTGTTACGAGTTGATCGTCAGCGATCCGAAAGTGAAGGCGATGTTCATTAACATCTTCGGCGGCATCACGCGCGCCGACCAAGTCGCCGCGGGGATCGTCGAGGCGCTTTCGGGCAACGCGCTGCGCAAGGTGCCGTTGGTCGTGCGTCTGACCGGCACGAATGAAAAAGAAGGCCGCGAGATTCTGGCCAAGGCCGGAATCGCGTCGGTGGAGACGATGGACGACGGCGCCGCCAAAGCCGTCGCTGCTGCGAAGGGAGCCGCCTGATGTCGATTTGGCTCGATAAGAACTCGCGCGTCATCGTCCAGGGAATCACCGGCCGCGAGGGCGGGTTCCATGCCAGCCGCATGATCGCATACGGAACGAACGTCGTCGGCGGCGTGACCCCCGGCAAGGGCGGAACCAAGATCGAGACCGGACAGCCGGTCTTCGACACGGTCAAAAAAGCCGTCGAGGCGACCGGTGCGACCCACTCGATCATCTTCGTCCCTCCGCAGTATGCTGCGGATGCGCTCTACGAAGCGTATGACGCCGGCATCGGCTTCTGCGTCTGCATCACCGAGGGAATCCCGGCGACCGACATGCTCAAGGTTGTCGCGACGACGCCCGGGATGCGGATCCTCGGGCCGAACTGCCCCGGCCTCGTCTCGCCGGGGAAGGCGCTGGTCGGCATCATGCCCGGCCATATCTTCGCTCCGGGCAAAGTCGGCATGGTGTCCCGCTCCGGGACCTTGACCTACGAGATTGTCGACAACCTCACGAAGGCGGGTCTGGGCCAATCCACGTGCGTCGGCATCGGTGGCGACCCGATCATCGGGACCACGTTCGTCGACGCGCTTCGCGAATTTAAGAACGATGCGCAGACCGAGGCCCTCGTGATCTGCGGCGAGATCGGCGGTTCAGATGAAGAAGACGCCGCCGCCTTTATGAAGGAACACATGGCCGGCGTTCCGGCTGTCGCCTTCATCGGCGGACGTTCGGCGCCGCCCGGCAAGCGCTTAGGTCACGCGGGCGCCATCATCTCGGGCAACACCGGGACGCCGGAGAGTAAAGTAAGCGCCTTTGAGGGGGCCGGCGTCCCCGTCGCAGACCGGCCTTCAGACATTCCGAAGCTTCTTAAGAAGAAGCTCGGCAATTTAATCCATGTCTGAGGCGAGAGCCGAATTATACAGAAAAAGTAGGATTCTGTATTCTTCCGCTTGCGCTGCGTATTAGGAGGGTTAATCCGGTCAAGTAACCGAAAGGCGCGGGCGAGTAGGGGGGCCTCGGGCCGCTCAACTTATTTAGTTTGCCTTTCCCCAATCGGAACAATCTGGAGGCAGCATGCGACTCACACGGATACGCCGTGCGTCGGTCAAGTGCGTAATCGCGTCACTCTTAGCTGTGGCGATTCTCGCACTAACCGCGCCATCGGCGTTCGCCGCGGGCGGTGTCTATGGCACACTCAGCGGTACAGTCCTTGACTCTACGACACGCGCACCGATTAGCGGTGCAAGCGTTACTGCAAAATCACCGAGCAATTCATACTCGGCGACCACTGACGGCTCGGGTCACTTTACGATCCTCGGTGTCGGTGTCGACACGTACCTGATCAGCGCGACCGCACCCGGTCACGATACGGTCAACGTTCCTGGCGTCACCGTCTTCGGTGACCAAACGAACTCAGTCGGTACGATCTCACTCGAACCACATCTCGCAACGATCGCGCGCGTAACCTCGCGTAGCGTCTCGAGTGCATATCAACCGACGCAGACGACCGACCAATACACGATTAACCAATCGCAAATCGTTCAGTCGACTGGTAACAAATTCTCGACGAATGAAAATGCAGCGCTCTTGTCGGTTCCGGGTGTGACCCTGACCAACAACAGCATGGCATATTCGACGCAGGTGACGATCCGCGGTGCGGCCGCCTGGGAAGTTGGCTATCAGTTAGACGGCGTTCCGTTCCGCGAGCCGTTCCTCAATGGAAATGGTTCGTTCGGACTTATGAACGGCGCCGGTAACGTTCAAGTCGTCGAAGGTGCTGCGGACGCAACGCAAGCCGGCGTCGGCGCGGGCGTCATCAACGTCGTTCCACAGCGCGGCAGCGGTCCTGGTTCCGGCGAGCTGTACATGGGCGTCGGTGGCCCGAATTTCGACCACCAGCTCGGTATCAATTACGGCTTCTCGACTCCAGATAATCGCTTCTCGGATTACATCTCGTACAACGGCGAGCGTTTAACGCCGTATTACGGTTATTCGGGCGGCACGCCGCAAGCATACTTGGCAGCGTTCCCAACCCAGAGTTTGAAGAACGACCAAATCCTCAACAACTTCTTCTACAAGTTCGGTAAAGACAACACGCAACAGCTGCAAGTGCTCTACATGAACACTTCGCAACAAGGTTGGCTGACGTCCACCGCGCTTGACAATACGTACTATCCGTACGACCAAGTAACGCAACCCGCGTTCGGTGGATTCTTAGCGAGCCTCTACGGCGCTACGCCGGCACAGTACGCGAGCCTGATCGGGCTCGCGCCCGGCACGCCGGCGACGAACACGCTGGCGACGTCACCGCAGCAGCTCTTCTCGAACCAAACGCGGTTCCTCAAGCTGGAGTATGACAACAACCTCAGCTCCAGCACGTACCTCGCGCTGCGCTACTACAACTGGGAAACGTTGTCGTACTCCGACAGCACCCATACGTCAGGCGCCTGGGCCAACGGCGCAGCCGGCATCCAAGAAACCAGTCAAGTCGGCGGCCCGACGTCGGGCGTCAACCTCGACTTACTGCATCAATTCGGCTCGAACCTAACGGTGACGCTGAACGGCCAGTACAACATGATTCGCCCGGTTTGGAACAACGTGAACCCGGTGTACATGATCTACGGCACGACGCTCGATCCGGGCGGCCTTGCCAACGCGCCGTCGTATGGCGACTGGCTGCCGGGCGGCTACATCTACAACTACTACGCGACCAACGCGACCACCATACCGCAGCGGGATTGCTCGTCTGTCGCTGTTCCGGCCGGATATGCCTCGAATTGCGAGCCGCGTATTCCGAGCTGGGGCATCAACTACACCAACGCCCTGTTCCAAAACTACGGCATGGGCATCCGCTTCCAGTACAATCCGTCGGATCGCTTGCGCTTCGACCTCGGCTTCCGTGAGGAAGGTCAGAACACGCACTGGAGCAACTCGCTGCCCGGGCAAGGCCCGCCGGCGACTGGAACCTGTGCGGGATCTTGTATCGCATACGGCGTGCCTGTGGGCTCGACCGTTGCGATCAACAATCCGTTCGATGTCCTCAACTCGTCGTGGGGCCCGAACTTCCTGAGCCCGACCGTTGCAGAGCCGCGCATGTCCGTTTCGTATGAAATGGGCTCAAGCAACTCGCTGCGTTTCAGCTACGGTCGTTCAGCGGTCTTCGCTGACGCGCAGTTCGCCGGTACGCCGTTCGGTATGTACGGATACACGCCGTATCTGAACGTTCCAACGAACGGTATCCAGCAGTGCGGTTGGTTGGCATCAACCACGTTTAACTGCAAGAGCTACGCGCAAGCCCTTTACTGGGAAGGCGACAACATCGAGGCACCGGATGCTGGTAACTCTGCTCCGGCTATCTACAATAACTGGGACTTCAGCTACAACCATCTCTTCTCGAATGGTTGGGGCTTGCGGCTCTCGCCGTTCGAACGGACGGGATCGGGACTGCCGATCGGTACCATCATCAATCCGGTGCTCGGTATCTTCGCAACCACAAACGAAGGTTACGAAAAGACGAGCGGAGTTGAGTTCGATCTTACGACGCCACAGCGGCCTGTCGGGTTCTCCGGCTTCTTTGCTGCAACGTATCAGAACGTCCTGACGACGACTGAGCCGTTCACCAGCTACGAAAACGCGTTCCCGATCATTCCGCCGCCGTCGATCGCACTCGGCGATCTGTACCGTGCTGACTTCGTCTCACCGTTCTCGATCCGCATCGGCGGCGTCGAGAACTTCAAGAACGGTTTCAGCATCAGCCCGCAGCTCCAGATGAACGTCGGCTATCCGTACAACTTGGGGAACTACATCGCGGCGACGCTGGCAAGCGGTGTCACCACGAACATCCCGCAGGTTGATTTCGGTCCCGCTGTCACGAGCGGTCTCGGGAACACCGGTAGCCTTATCGGCGCTCCGGGAGCGGCAATCGCAACCAACTACTACGATCCGGCGAACCCCGGTAGCGCGTTGTCTCCCAACATCGCAGCGAACCGCGGCGTCGGCATCGGCAATGCAAGCGGAAGTCTGCTTTCACACTTCAATTTGAACGCAGACATGACGTTGCAGTACAAGTGGTCGCGGAACACCGTCGGCGTCCAGTTCTTCAATCTCTTCGGCAACGCGTTCGTCAACACGATTCCGATCGTTAACCCGTACTACCAACCGGTAGCAACGGGCTTGTCGGGACCGCAGACGAGCTACGGTTCATGCGCGAATCAGGTTGGAGCTGGAAATCGCGGATGCGTCGCGCAAATTCCATCGGCGGCGAATGCTTTCAACAATGGTGGGTATCTGCTCTCGAATGCCAACTACACCAACGGAGCATCGGTTGGGCCACAACAGCCCTTCTCGCTCCAAGTCTTCTACACGCGGTCGTTCTAAATGGGATCGGGAATGAATAACATCAACAGGTTCATTGCACTAGGGGCGATCGCTGCGTTCGCTCTGGTCGGTTGCGGATCTTCAAACGGATCCAATTCACCCGGGCCGACCACAAAGGCAAGTCTTGGCAGTGACGTGCTGCAATTTGCAGTCGGCTCCGTCAACTTGTTTGGCGTCGCAAGCGGTGGTCTGAACGTCGTCACGACGTTCCGGCAGCCGGCCGGCGCCACGTTGCCAGGCGGCAGCGCGACGCTCCTCAATTCTCCGACCATCACGCTTCCGGCGGCAATCGCCGCCGGAACGGCGGACGCCTCGGGCTCGGTCGAGGGTTTCGACCCTTGCTCGACCGCGGCATTCGGTTCTGCGACGGCGGAGACCGGTACAACGATAACGAGCACCACGCAGACCTCCGGCTTCAATTGCGGCGGTACTGCACAAACGACGTTCGGGCAATCCGGCGGGGTTTTTGGACTCGGCCTCGAGCCGTACAACGCGGCCGGTCAGGGTGATTATGCCGCGCTACTCGGCATCGTCAGTCCGGGCTCCGACGGCACGCCGTTCTCGGTCAATCCGTACCCCGTGCCTCTCTGGGACACGGTTAATGCGGGTTGCGCAACGGCACCGGCTTGCGATCCGAACCAACTCGATGCAGCATGGGGCGGTCCTCCTGCAGTCGAGTACAGCACCGACGCCAAGGGACAGAACGTTGCCGGTGACAGCGACTACGTAGGTAACGGCATCAGTCTAGGCATCGACGTGTTCATGGGCGCCCCTGTAGTCGCGGGGACGTACTCGCTCTCGACCAGCATTCCGGCGAATACCGGAACGGTGGCCGCGACGGCATCCTTCGCGCTGCCCGGCATCCACGATCTCGGAACGGCGGGAGCCGCTCCTGGATTCGTAGCTGACGGGACCGGCGGTGGAACCATCACCCTCGTGCCGCCTGTCGGCGCGTGGACGGAAGCGCTCGTCGAAGTCATCGACTACCCTGCTGCGGATACAGCGGGCGGTGGCAGCGGTGTCTACTACACGCTGGAGGCCGTCAACGGCGCTAATGGCGTTGGCTGCACCGCGCTCGTATGCAAGTTGCCGGACGCGATCGGGCCGAATCCGGCCGGATGCGTGTTCGGCGGAACGGTGCCGGCTTGCACTTCGACAGCTGCGGGCGATCAGATAGTCACGCAAGTGATCTACGCTGATTATCCGATCTACGAGCTGCAGTACGGCGTGCAAGCAGGGAGCAGCAGCGGGAAAACCTCGCCAACGCTGCTCGGTGCTGCGGGAAGTGCGGATTTGTCGATCTCAACGGCAACCTGCACGATGACGGTTGCGGGCGATTGCAACGCGAATCTACCGCTACTTCACGCGCGTAAGCTTGGGAAGTCGCTGCACCGCATGCCGGTGAGCGCGCTCAAGGCGAAGACGCCCGTCAAGTAGGGCAACCTCGAAACAAACAAAGGGCTCGGCTTCGGCCGGGCCCTTTTTGTTTTTCTCTTGTCATCCCGTTGCGGCGCCTCGACTTCGCTCGGCGTAAACTTCATCGAGGGAGAGCGGCGATAGGGCCATAACCGAACGGCGTGAAGCACGGTTACCATTGCGAAGAGTGCGACGATACGATTTGGCCGGCGACGACGCGCTCCGAGCTGCTATGGTTACGCAACAAGCAGCATGTCGTACAAGAAGTCGCGCGCCATCTACAATCGGGACTCGATACGTGGATGGTCGAGGCACTCGATTTCCTCGATCGCCACAGCGGACATAGCGTCGTGATCGTGCGGCGACCGTAGGCAATGCAAGAGGTTGCCAATCCGTCGGTAACGTAGGCGTAACGACAGTGCGCGACGATGCTCATGTGACGCTCGAAAACATTGCCGAACATCTGCAAAAATTGGACGGCCGCTTCGACCGACTCGAAAGTCGCTTCGATGGACTCGAGGGTCGACTTCGTAACATACAGGATTTTGTGGCGGAGAATTTTGCTGAAGTACGGCATGAGATCGCCGAGGCGAACCATCGCGTTGCCGGCCTGGAACACCGCATGATGCGGCGTTTCGATGACGTAACGTCGAGACTCGAGAAAGTCGAGCAGAAGTCCGGCTTCTCTTAAAAGAAAACGAGCCGCTTACGCGGCCCGTTAACCATCACACCTGGACGACGTTAGATTGGGACGCGGATTTGCTGTCCCGGTTGGAGTGTGGCGGTTTCGAGGTGATTGTCGGCCATCACGCGATCGATCGTGGCCTGAACGTCGCCGTCGGAGGCGGTCCTCGCGGCCGCGAGCGTCCAGAGGTTGTCTCCAGGCTTCACGACGACCGTTTCATAGCGCTGCGTGCTTGCGGCGTAGAGGTGGCCGCTGGCGAGGGTCGGGATCGAGACTGCCAGACTCAAGGTCCCGAGCGCGATTAGCGGCATCAGGGTGAATCGGGTCTTTCGGGTCGCCAACATCACTGTGTCCTCGCTATATATAGTGGCAAACGTCTGTTCGTCCCCAAGATTGTACCTCGGCCGCTTGCTTGTCGTCAAGGCATCTACGAACGTATGTTTGCCTTTTTATCCGGTTCTTGGTATCGTGAAAGCAATTGAGCGGCCAGTCCGACCCTACCGTAGGCCGCTGTCGTGCCACATGGGTGGCACCCTCTTGGGGGGAAACTTGCCGGAACCAGCTACAACGGACCGACAACAGCGGATCCTCGACACGATTCGTGCCTTCACGGCCGAGCGTGGCTACCCGCCGTCCGTCCGCGAGATCGGCGAACGGGTGGGACTCTCGTCCTCGTCGACCGTCCAGTCTCATCTAAAGACCCTCGAACGCCGCGGACTCCTCAGACGCGATCCGACCAAGCCGCGCGCGCTCGTCGCTTCGGGCCAAAACGGATCGCGGCCGCACGAGTTCGCTCGCAGCGACAACGGAAATGTCGCGCACTTGCCGATCGTCGGTAAGGTCGCGGCCGGTACCCCAATCACGGCAGTCGAGAACGTCGAGGACACCTTCGCGTTGCCGGCCGGCTTCGTCCGCGATCCGAACGCGTTCATCCTGAAGGTCAGCGGCGACTCAATGGTCGACGCAGCCATCCTGGATGGCGATCTTGTCGTCGTAAAGCCGTCGCCGGATGCCAAAAATGGCGAGATCGTGGTTGCGATGCTCGACGGGGAAGCGACCGTCAAGCGCTTCTATCGCGAGCCGAGCCGAATTCGGCTCCAACCGGAGAACCGGTCTATGACGCCAATTTACGCGGACGATGTTACAATCGTCGGCCGAGTCGAAGCAGTCATCCGAAAACTCTAGCGGCCTCATCGAGGCTGTTCTCGAGCATTCGAGCTGCAGCCCGGAAGTCGCACATGCTGCTCGAGCCGCAGCATCGATGCTCGAACCGCGCGATACGGCGCTGCGCGCGCGCATTCGGATGCGCGTGGTCGGCGCATTTCTCAAAGAAGGCCTCGCCGAATCGGATCTCGCCGGCACGCTTGGCTACGGTTACGACGATGCAGCGCGCGAGCATTACGAATCGTTGCTAGCGCGCATCTTTGCCGGCGAACGCGCGCTTGCGCGCTTCAATTTTGCCAGCGGAACGCATGCAATTCTCACCGCGCTTTCGGCGTGTACTGCGCCCGGCGAAACGATCGTGTGCGCAGCGGGACGTCCTTACGACACATTGCATTACGCGCTTACATCCGCACCCAACTCATTCGTCGAACAAGGCATCGGCTACGCTGAAGTAGGGCTCGATGCGAACGGACGTTTCGAACCCGGCGCGCTCGCCGAAGTGCTCGGGACGACACCGGCGCGCACGATCTTCGTGCAGCGCTCGCGCGGCTACAGTTCGCGTCCTTCGATGTCGATCGCGGAGATCGAAGAGCTCGTGCACGTCGTGCGCTCGTTCTCGCCGGACGCGCGCATCATCGTCGACAATTGCTACGGCGAGTTCGTCGAAGAACGCGAGCCGCTCGAAGTCGGCGCGGACGCAATCGCCGGCTCGCTGATCAAAAACATCGGCGGCGGCCTCGCGCCCGCCGGCGGTTACGTGATCGGACGAAAAGAAATCATCGAACGAACCGCGACGCGCTTATACGCGCCCGGATTGCGTGACGCGCTCGGTTCGACGCTCGGGTTCGGCCGGGCGCTGCTGCAAGGGCTCTTCTCGGCGCCGGCGCTCGTTGGCGAGTCGCTGCGTGGATTGGACTTTGCGGCAACGCTCTTTTCGGAGCTCGGATTCAAGGTCGAACCGCGCGGCGGAGCGCCGCGCACCGATACGGTTCAAGCCATTACGCTCGGAAGTCCGGAGGCGCTGGTCGCCTTCGCGCGCGGTCTGCAGCGCGTACTTCCGGTCAACGCGCGCTTCGCACCCGAGCCCGGCCCGGTTCCGGGGTACGTGGATCCCGTGATCATGTCCAGCGGAGCGTTCATCTCGGGATCGACCGCGGAGTTGTCCTGCGACGCGCCCCTCCGCCCGCCGTTTCAAGTCTATTTGCAAGGCGGGACGCTTGCCGAGCACGTGGCCCTTGGAGCCATTGCGGCCGCTGATGCGGTTGTGAAGGGACAGAAGGGCGAGCAACGGTAGGTTTTCGGCGTGTACATCCTCGAGATCATGAGCGGGCCGCTGGACGGCAAGACATGGGAGTTCGATAACGAGATCACGATCGGACGCGACGAACGCGTCGCGACCGCGTGCATCACGATCGACCGCTATGTCTCGCGGAAGCATGCGCGGCTGTACGCTTCGGATGAGGGCGACTTGCACATCGAGGATCTTGCCAGCCGCAATGGGACGCGGCTGGGCGGCAAACCGCTGAGCGGCGACACCGCGCTGGAAGTCGGCACGCCGTTTACGATCGGCCGAACGCTGCTGCGCGTTTCGCGTCTGCCGGAGGCGAAGCACGATTAGAATTCTCCTGGGTGTATGCGGTGGCATCGCCGCGTACAAAGCAGCAGCGCTCACGAGCACGCTCGTCCAGCGCGGCGCCGAGGTGAACGTCGTCATGACTGACGACGCGCAGCGTTTTATTGCGCCGCTCACCTTCGCGGCGCTGACGCGCAATCGCGTCCACACCTCGCTCTGGGACGAGCAAGAAAAAATTCCTCACATTCGTTTGGTGCGCGAAGCCGATGTCATGGCGATCGTTCCGGCGACGGCGAACGTCATCGCGAAGCTTGCGCAAGGGATCGCCGACGATTTGCTCACGAACGCCGCGCTCGCCGCCACGATTCCGATCGTGATCGCGCCCGCGATGAATGCGGCGATGTACATGAATGCGGCGACGATCGAGAACATGCGCACGCTGCGTGCTCGCGGCATCGAGATCGTCGAACCCGAATCGGGCTTTCTAGCCGAGCGCGAACATGGCATCGGCCGGCTTGCGGACGAGTCGAAGATCATTGCTGCGATCGAAGCCGCAGCTGCGCGCGGCACCGAGCTAAGCGGCGAACACGTCGTCATCACGGCGGGGCCGACCCGCGAACCGATCGATCCGGTGCGATTCATCTCGAATGCGTCGACGGGCACAACTGGGATCGAGATCGCGCGCGAAGCGCTGGCACGCGGCGCAGTCGTCGACCTCATCTTGGGTCCGACGAATGCCGATCCGCCCGAAGCTGCGCGAACGCATCGCGTGACGACGGCGCAGGAGATGTACGACGCTACTGTTCCGCTCGCAAAGGACGCAACGATCGTCGTTGCCGCCGCAGCAGTCGCAGATTGGCGTCCGGCCCAAGCGCACGCGCAGAAAGTCAAGAAAGAAACGAGCGAAAAGGACGAGAGCGTCGCGCTCGTGCGCAATCCCGACATTCTCGCCGCGATCGGCAAGCAAAAGAACGGCACGTACGTGATTGGGTTTGCGGCCGAGACGCAGGCGCACGAGACGAACGCGCGCGAGAAATTGCATCGCAAGCATCTCGATGCGATCGCCGTCAATGACGTCGCGGGCGAGCACGGATTCGGCACCGGCGAAAACGAGCTGGTGCTCTTGCATGGAGATGACGGCCGCATCCCGCTTGGACGCGGACGCAAGCGCGAGCTTGCAGCGCGTTTTTGGGACGCGATCGCGTCATTAAGGTCGCGCGATTAATGCTGCTGTGCATCGACGTCGGCAACACCGATACCAAACTGGGGTTCTTCGGCGCCCCCACATCGGGACTCGGTCTCGAGATGGTCGCGCAGTGGCGCGTTACCACATTGCGCTCACGCACCTCGGATGAGTACGGCGTGCTGTTCACGTCGCTCTTCAACTCCGAAGGCATTGCGCTCGGCGCCGTGCGCGGGATTGCGATATCAAGCGTCGTCCCGCAAGTCAATCGCGACTTGCGCGACGGCTGCAAGCGTTATTTCAAAGCGGATCCGCTCGTGCTCAGCGCACGCACGCAGCGTTTGATGGAAGTGCTCACCGAGCGTCCCAACGAGCTTGGTTCCGATATGCTCGCGGCCGCGATCGGGGCTCGCGCCAAATACGGCACTCCCGCCATCGTGATCGGCTACGGTACGGCCACGACGTTCTCCGCGATCTCGCGCGACGGTGCGTTTCTCGGAACGGCGATTGCGCCGGGAATCCAAATCTCGATCGATGCGCTCGTCGCGCGCGCCGCAAAACTTCCGCAAGTTGCATTCGAGCCGCCGAGCTCGCCGATCGGACGTGAAACGACCGAGTCGCTGCAATCGGGTCTCGTTTACGGCTTCGTCGGACAAACCGAAGGTGTGGTCGCGCGCTTCAAGGAGGAGCTCGGCAATGATGCGCGCGTGATCGCGACCGGCGGGCTGGCCGACATCGTTGCCGACAACACGCCGCTCATTGCGGTCGTCGACAAGACGCTCGCCCTCGAAGGACTGAAAATGTTTTGGGAAGCCGAAGTCGCCGCTGCGGTGCGGCGATGAACGCAAAGCCGCTTCGGATCGGCAAGCACGAAATTTGGCCGCCGATTGTTCTCGCACCGATGTCGGGCGTGACCAACCGAACGATGCGCGCGCTGTACAAGCCGTTCGGATTCGGGCTTACCGTTACCGAATTCGTCTCCTCCAGCGCACTGCAATACGGCGCCAAGCGCACGATGGAGATGATCGATCAGCATGGCGTCGAGCGTCCGGTTTCGACCCAGCTCTGGGGTAGTGATCCCGCAGTCATGGCGTACGCTGCGAAGGTCGTGCGCGAGTGCGGCGCCGACATCGTCGATATCAATTTCGGCTGTCCGGCGCCAAAGGTCACGAAGACCGAAGGCGGCAGCGCGTGTCTGCGCGATCCGGAACGCTGCGAGGCGATCATGAAAGCGGTCGTCGAGGCCGTCGATTGCCCGGTGACGATGAAGATGCGACTCGGTTGGAGCGAAAGCGCGATGGTGTTCATCGACGTCGCGCAGCGCGCGCAGCGCGCCGGCGTCCAAGCGCTGACGCTGCACGCGCGCACCGCCAAACAATTCTACAAGGGCAGTGCCGATTGGGAGCAGATTCGCCGTCTCAAAGCCGCCGTCGATATCCCCGTCATCGGCAATGGCGACTTGAACGATCCGCACGAGGCGATGCGTCGCATGCGTGAAAGCGGCGTCGACGCCGTGATGCTCGGCCGCGCGATTCTCGGTAATCCATGGCTGGCTTCGGGTTTGCGCGCGCTCATGGAAGGCCAGGAGCCGCAACCCTATCCCAGCGCCGTCGAGCGGCTGCGTTTCGCTATGCATCACTATCGCATCATGGTTGAAGAGTTGGGCGAAGCGCGCGCGGTTCCGCAGATGCGCAAGCACCTCGGCTATTATCTGAAGGGATTCAACGGCGCCAGCGACCTGCGCCAGCTCGTCATGCGCACGCCGACCGCCCTCGAGACGCTCACGCTCGTCGAAGCGACGGTCGAACGGCTCGAAGCGGAACGTCAAAAGGCGGCGTAGTGATCGCCGAAGATGCGAAGCAGTCGCTTTACGATGAGACGTACGAGAACTATCGCGACTATGTGAACCCGCCGCTGGCGCGCGTCATGAAGCTTTCGGGCTCGCCGCTCGAAGTCAGCGCGCACGGCACGACGATCGTCGATCAGAACGGAAAGTCGTATCTCGACTTTGCGGGCGGCTACGGCGTCTTCACGGTCGGACACAGTCATCCGCGTGTGGTTGAAGCGGTTCGCCGGCAGTTGGATGAGATGTCGCTCTCGGGCAAGACGATGTTTAACGCGCAGCTCGGGCGATTGGCGAAACGCCTTGCGGAGCTGACGCCTGGCGATCTGCAATACTCGTTCCTGTGCAACAGCGGGACGGAGGCCGTCGAGGGCGCGCTTAAGCTCGCGCGCGCAGCCACGCACCGCTCGAAAATCGTCGCGACGCAGGACGCGTTTCACGGTAAGACGCTGGGCGGACTTTCCGTCAGCGGACGCGAGGCGTTTCAAGAGCGCTTTCGTCCGCTGCTCGACGAGATCGTGCACGTTCCGTTCGGTGATGCCGACGCGCTCGCGGGTGCGCTCGAGGGCGCGGCGTGTTTTATCGTCGAGCCGATTCAGGGCGAAGGTGGAATCAACGTTCCGCCGCCCGGATATCTGACGCGCGCGCGCGAGCTGTGCGATCGCTTCGGCGCGCTGCTGGTCGCCGATGAAGTGCAGACGGGTCTTGGGCGCTGCGGCGTTATGTTCGCCTGCGAGTTCGACGGCGTCGTCCCCGATGTCATGACGCTCGCCAAGGGACTTTCCGGCGGTGTCATTCCGATTGGTGCGGTCGTTGCGCGGCCCGCCGCATGGAACGCCGCGTACGGAAAGGCGCCGCTCTTGCACACTTCGACATTCGGCGGCGGAGAGCTCGCGTGTGTCGCAGCCTTGGCTGCGCTCGACGTGTTGCGCGACGAAGATTTGGTCGCCAATGCGAAGGCGCGCGGCGAGCAGCTGCTGAGCGGTGCGCGCGAAATCGCGCGCACGCACGCGAATGTAATCCGCGACGTCCGCGGACGCGGCTTGCTTGTCGGCGTCGAGCTCGTGCACGAAGGCTATGCCGGTACGATCATCCCTGAAATGCTCAAAGCGGGCGTGACCGCCGCGTGGACCCTCAACCAACAGCGCGTCATTCGCCTGGAGCCCCCATTGATCGTAACGCAAAGCGAAGTCGAGCGCGCGCTCGCTGCGTTGCGCGACGCGGTAGCGACGGCGCATGCCAAATTGGGCCAACTGGCCTAGCGATGCCGTACGTTCAAGTCGAAATCGTCGTCGCTGCTCGAGCGCGCGACGTCTACGAGCTCGCGAAGGATCAGGAGCGGTTTCCGCAGTTCATGCCCGACGTCGAATCGGTGACGGTGCTCGAACGGCGCGGCGACGTGATCGTGACGCGATGGAAGACGCTGGTCGAAGAAGCCCCGATCGAGTGGACGGAAGAAGACCGTTTCGATGACGCTCGTACGCGCATCGAATACAAGCTGACGGAAGGCGATCTCGACAAATTCGAAGGCGCATGGACGTTCGATGAAGTTGGTGACGGGACGACGCGCGTCGTGCTTGGCGTTGAGTATGATTTCGGCGTGCCGACGCTGGCCGAGCTGATCGGCCCGACGTTGCAACGCAAGGTTCAAGAAAACAGCGAGATGATGTTGGCGGGCCTCAAGCGTGAAGCCGAGCAGGTCGCCTCCAAGACGCGCGTGTGACGCGATTTTTGCCGTGGCTGTGCGCCCCGGTGGTTTTCGGGCTCGTCGCCGCGCTGGTCATCAACGTGCCGATGTTCGACGAGTGGACGTGGGCGCCACTCGTCCTTGCGCTGCACGACCATGCGCTGCAGCTCGGTGATCTGTGGGCGCAGCAACAAGCGCACCGCAGCTTCGTTCCGAGTCTGTTGATGCTGGCGCTTGCACATTTCGACGGTTGGGACGTGCGCATCGAAGCCTTTGTCAATGTAATGCTCGCGCTTGCGACGCAAGTGTTGGTGTTCGTGCTCTGTACCCGCCTCGACAGAACGCGCCGCGCGTGGACGTTTGGACTCTGCAGTCTGCTGCTGTTCTCGTTGCTACAAGCTGAGAACTGGCTGTGGGGTTTTCAGATGTCGTGGTTTCTCGTGAATCTTTTTGTCGTTACGGTCGTCGTGTCGCTCGCAACGCGAAAACCGCTCGGCTTCGTCGTCGCCGTGCTCGCGGCCGTCGCCGCTTCGAGCTCGCTGATATTCGGCTTCGGAGCGTGGGTTGCTGGGATCGCGATGCTGATTCGGTGCCGCGCGCTTCTCGTGGCCTGGTGTGCGATCGGCCTGTGTTTTGGAGCCTGCTTCTTCATCGGATATCATGCGCCGCGCTTTGAAAACGGTTGGGCGTGGCTTTCGTCGCCGCTCATCGTGCTGCAGTTCATCCTCGTGTATCTCGGCGATCCGCTTGGTGCCTGGGCTGGACGCTATGCCTCGGAGATCGCTGGAGCCGCACTGATCGCCGCCTTCGTGTACTGTACGCGGCTTGCCGTCGCGCAGCGCGTCGCCGCACAGCCTTGGTACGCGCTCGGCGCATTCGCGCTCACCGCTGCGTGCTTCGAAGCAATCGGACGCGCCGGCAACGGTCTCGATGCGGCGCTCGCCCTGCGGTACGTGACGCCGGCGACGCTTGGGTGGATTGCGCTCGCCGGACTTTCCGCGCAGGTGCTCGAGGTGCGCCGCTGGCGCGCCGAGTCGCTCGCAATCGGCGCGCTGGTAATCGTCGGCTCGGTGGCCGGATATTTTTATTCGTATTCGCTCACGGGTCTGCAGCTCGACGCCTTGGTGGCAATGCAGCACCTGGATCGCGTCGACGACGAAGAGCTCAGCGAATATACGGCCGATCCGAATACGCGCGCGCTCGCCACACGTCTGCGCGAAGCGCACCTGGGGCCGTATCGCTAACCCGGAAATGCGGGCTAGCCGCGGATGTCGATAGCGGCGTCTTCCGCCACCGGTGTGCCCGCGGAGTCACGCGCGATGAAATGAAACGTGAGCGTGTACGGAATGCGCGCGAACGGCGGCAGCACCGGAATGTGATACGCGCAGCCGAACCTTCCGAAATCGTGCTTGATGAGCGCGCGCCCGCTGTAGAACGTGCGCATCTCTACAACCGCGACATTCGTTGACGCCGTCACGCGAATACGGACGAGGTCGCCGCCCTTGAACGTCTTGCCGGAGATCCAAATCGACTGAATGATCGGAGGAGGTGCCGCGAGCACATCGGGCACAACGCTGGGCGCCGCGCCACCGTAAAGCACGGGAGCGCGCTCGATCGGCATGCGCGGCGCGGAGCACGCCGTTAGCGCAGCCAACATCAGTACGAGAAGAAGTCTAGCCGGCATAGTGCACGAGCACGTCGCGGGCGAGTGCGAGGATGTCGTCGACGAGATCGACCGGCTCGAGAATCGTAACGCTGTTGCCCCAAGCCAGAAGCTGTTGAATCGCAGCGCCGCGCGCCGGAAATTCGAATCGCACCACGCACTGCGTTTCGTTCTCGTCGACGCTCTTCGGATGCCAGTACGCGGTCAGCGTGTCGAGCATGCTGCGATCGGCGCGCACGGTGACAGGCAAGCGCTCGATCATGCCTTCGTAGCTGCGCGAGCTTTGCGACCAGTATGTGTCTAAATCGAAATCGCGCGGACGTTCGAAATGCTCTTCGGTCAGCGCTGTCGAGAGAATGCGATCCGCGCGAAAGCTGCGCAGCTCGTCGCCGGAGCGGGCGACGACGTACCAGACTCCCGACTTCGAGACGAGGCCGAGCGGATCGATCTCGCGCGTCGTCCGGACGCCCATGCGATCGCGATACATGATCGCGATTCGGCGATCGTCCCAAACCGCACGGCGTACGAGACCGAGCGTCTCAGTCGGCGCTTCGTCTTGACCCCAGCGCCGCTGATCGACGCGAATGCGGGCTCGCGCTTTTTCGGCGATGTTCTTTTGTCGCTCGGAGAGCGCCCCGGAAAGCTTCTCGCGCGCACGCTGGAGCGGCGAGCCGAACCCGAGGTCGGCGAGTGGGTCGCTGCCGGAGACGTAGAGCGCGTGAATCTCGTCCTCGTCGAGCTCCGCGATGGCGCGACGGTAGCCTTCCATCAGGTGAATGCCGCCCTGGGCTCCCCGCGTCGCGAAGATCGGCACGCCACCGGCGCCGAGGGCCTCGACGTCGCGATAAACGGTCCGTTCGCAGACCTCCAGCTCGTCGGCAAGCTCGCGCGCCGAGCGGGGGCTCCTCGTTTGAAGCAGCAGCAAGATCCGCAGGAGGCGGGCTGATTTCACCCGGTTAGCCTACTCTTTCAAATATGACAGCGGATGTCAGGTATCGTTCGGTATCATGTGACCCACTACCCTTACCAAAGCAAGACGGGAGCCTTGAGATGGCAGCCACCCAGACCATAACGATCCGCGGCGTCGACATCACGGCGTATTTGATCAAAGACACGGACCGGGCCAAGAAATTCTACGGCGACACACTTGGTCTCGAAATGACCAGCGATTACGGGCCGCAAGGCGGCGAGTACACGTTCCCGGATGGAACCACGTTCGGGCTTTGGCGCGTCGACGAGCCAGAATGGCACACGAGCGGCACGGTCATGTTCAATGTCGACGACGTGCGCGCCGCCGTCGACTATTACAAATCACGCGGTGTGAAGATCGCCGATGACGTCTTCGACTCGCCCGTCTGTCTCATGGCGTTCGGTGAAGACAGCGAAGGCAACAGCTTCATCCTGCACCAGCGCAAAAACGGCCGGGATTAGTCGGGCAGTTTGAACGCGACGAACTGCGCTTCCCAGCGCTGATTCGTCCAGAAGCGCTGCCCATCGTGGCAGAGCGAACGCGCTTCGAATGGGACGCTTGCGAGATCGGTGATCTCCGGCGTCCCTTTGCGTGCATCGACTTTCGTGATGCGGTAGTCGCCCGAATCCATGCCGGCTGACGTCGCAAGATAGAAGCAGCCGCCGAAAATCGTCATGCCCGTGATCTCGCGCGGGATCTCGGCGACTACGCGAATCTCGCAACCGCTATCGTCGATGTGGAGAATGCGCTTGTTGAAGCGCTGGCTCAAGTAGACAAAATCGCCGTCGTAGGCGATGAACGAGCCGGTGTCGTTCGGACAAGCGAACTTGTCTTTGTCTTTAAAACCGTGGCCGGGTACGTAGCGGCGTACAAACCGGTTGTCTTCTTTGCCGTTTTCGCTGCACAGCACGCGCAGCTCGTCGCCGACGACGCACATGCCGATCGGTCGTCCGGGCGCCTCGTTCTCCTCGAACATGCGGCCTTGCTGCGAATCAATCCCGTACACGCGTTTTGTTTCGAGCGACCCCATCCAAAGTGTCGTACCATCGACGGCAAGTGCTTGCGGTGCCGGGGCCGGCGAAGGGATGCGGTAGAGCTCTTCGATTGCTGTCAATGTCTGCATGCCCCGGCGCTTCGCAGCCCTATCAGCGGGGTCCCGCGCAGGCGGCCCGAAGGGGACGCGCGGCATGGGCAAGTTCTGCTTCGTCATACATCCGGTGTCATTTGAAGACGTCGCCCGGTACGAGCCGGGCGCCGCCGGCAAGGGACGGCCGATCATTGCGAAGATCCTCGAGTGGATGCCCGCGTACGCTGCCGCGCACATAACGGGCGTGCGCGCGCCTGACGGCCGAACGACCGAGGGCTGGTTCGTCGCCGCGCCGCTCTTGCCGACCCAGATGCTCGAATTCCCGCGTGAAGAAGTGTACGCGCGCATCGTGCGCGCGATCGAAATCGGCATCGAGCTCGGCGCCGAGGTCGCGGGCTTGGGCGCGTTTACCGGCGTCGTCGGTGACGGCGGCGTGACGATAGCCGAACGCGTTTCGATTCCGGTCACGACCGGCAACTCGCTGACGATTGCCTCGGGTGTCGCGAGTTTGTTTCGCGGGGCAGACGAGATGGAGATCGACGCTTCGAACGCGACGGCGGTTGTCGTCGGCGCAACGGGCTCGATTGGCTCTGCGTGCGTGCGGCTGATCGCACCGCGCGTCCGCGAGATCATCCTCGTCGCACGCAACGAAACACGTCTGCGCAAATTTCACGAATCGATCGCTGCCGAGCTGCCGTGCCGCTCATCGTACACGACCGATCTCTCGCGTGCCGTACGTCAAGGGGACCTGATCCTCACGGCAACGTCGTCGACGCAAGAGATCATTCAGCCCGAAGATCTTCGGCCCGGCGCCGTGGTGTGCGAGATCTCGCTCCCGCACGATGTCTCGCGCCGCGTCGCGACCGAGCGTCCCGACGTGCTCGTGATCGAGGGCGGAAACATGCGCATGCCGGGCGATCCCAAATGGATGCGCGTGCGCGAACCCGATAAGGAATTCGATTTGGGGTTGCCGCGCGGGACGGCGCTTGCCTGCATGTCGGAGACGATGACGCTTGCGCTTTGCGATCGTTTGGAGTCCTACACGCTCGGACGCGGCGTGAAGGTTGAGAAAGTCGTCGAGATCGAGCAGATGGCGCGCGGTGCAGGCTTCGAATTCGCCGATATGCGCGCGTTTGATCTCGCAATTACGCCGGAGCAGATAGAGCGGACGCGAATAGCAGCCAAGTCGCGGTCCCTCGACTTCGCTCGGGATGACAACGTAAGGATGACACGTCTATGAAGCACGTTGTCTCGGTGTCTTTAGGTTCGTCAACTCGCGATCATAAGGCGCGGATCGAACTTCTTGGCGAGAAGTTCGTCGTCGAACGTATCGGCATGGACGGCGTGCTCGATCACGCGCTCGCAAAGATCAAAGAGCTCGATGGCAACGTCGATGCAATTGGCCTGGGTGGAATAGACGTCTACTTGTATGCCGGAAGCGATCGGTATGCGCTTCGCGATGGACTGCGCTTGCTGGGCGCTGCCACGAAAACGCCTGTCGTTGATGGGAGCGGACTGAAGAACACGCTCGAACGGCAAGCGGTCGCGTATCTGCAGAACGATTTGGGGCTCGACCTGAGGGGCGTGAAAGTCCTCATGGTCAGCGCGCTCGACCGGTTTGGTATGGCGCAAGCGCTCGTCGAGGCCGGTGCCGACGTGCTCTTCGGTGACTTCATCTTTGCGCTCGATCTCGACAAGCCGGTGCGCGGCCTCGCCGAGTTCGAGACGCTCGCGCGGAAGTATCTCCCCGATGCGTGTAAGCTGCCATTTCAGTTCTTCTATCCGACTGGAAAGAAACAAGAACGGCCGCCCGAGCCAAAGTATCCGCAATATTACAACGAAGCCGCGATCATCGCCGGCGATTTTCATTTCATGCGCTCGTTCATGCCCGCGCGCCTCGACGGTAAACTCGTCCTCACCAACACCGTTACGGCGCGTGACATCGAGGATTTGCGGGAGCGCGGCGTCAGCCGTCTCGTGACGAGCACGCCGGATTTCGGCGGACGGTCGTTCGGCACCAACGTGGTCGAAGCTGCGCTGGTCGCGTTTCTCGGCAAACGTCCCGACGACATCGGACCCGACGATTACAAGCGCGCGATCGCGCAACTCAATTTGCGTCCGCGCCTGATCGAGCTGAACGCGCCCGCCGCTGCGTAGAGTACTCTCGCTCTTCGATCTCTCGGTTCTGGCGTCGGCGTCGATGGGCCCGGCATTTTCGCTTGCCAGCACGCTGGGCGTGATGGTCGCAGCTGCCGGTTCGCTGACGATCGCCGCATTGTTTGGCACGACGATCGTGCTGCTGCTTGTTGCGATCGCCTTCATGCAGCTAATCACGCGTTTTCCCGACGCGGGTTCGTCGTACGGTTGGGCGCGTCGCGCATTCGGCGAAGGAGCCGGCGCATACACGGCCTGGGTTTTGCTCGTCGCGAACTTTTTTGCCGTGCTCGCGACTGCTGTCCCGGCTGGAACCTATACGCTTGCGCTCTTTGCGCCGTCGCTCGTCGACTCGACGCTTTGGAGCGCGGCGGTCGGTTGCGCGTGGATCATTGCGATCGCGCTCGTCTTGTATCTCGGTGTTCGATCCTCGGCGCGTCTCGCTGCAGTCTTATTGATCGCGGAGCTCGTGGTCTTAGCCGCGAGCGCGGTCGTGGGAATCATGCACGCGCCGGCACCGGCCGTTGCCGCGCCGCCGGCGCATTCTCTCGGTGCAATCGGGTTTATCGAAGCGATGGTGCTCGGTATCTGGATGGTCGACGGTTGGGAAGTCACCGCGTCGACCTCCGAAGAGACACGCGGTAATGCGCGTGTCGCCGGCGTCGGCGGTATCGTCGGCTTGCTCGTGACCGCTGTATTCTTGATCGTCTGCACCTTCGCGTACGTGCACGTCGGCGGCGTTGCGGGAATCGCGGGCGAGCAAACCGATGTGCTCGCATTCGTCGGTGGCCGGCTTGGCGGAATGTGGCGTCTGTTGCTCATCGTCACGGTGCTTGTTTCGCTGGCCGCAGCGCTCGAGACGACACTGCTGTATCTCGTGCGCAGCGTGTACGCAATGGGGCGCGACGGCGTTTTGCCGCGCGCGCTCGGATCGCTCGGTGCGCGCACACGCGATCCCGATATTGCGCTCGTTGCCGTGATCGTCGCTTCGCTGCTCGCCATGGCAATCGTCGGCCTGGTACCGAGTGCGAACGATCGTCTTGCGCTCGTTCTGAACGGATCCGCAGTCTTTCTGGGATTGCTGTTTTTGATAAGTTGTCTGGCTGCGCTGCGCTTACGTCGCGAGGAGACCCCTCTTTTCGCCGCGGCCGGCGCGCTTGCGCTCGTCGTCATCTTGACGGTCGCAATCGTGCAAGCGGCACCCGCGACGCGCTGGTGTATCCTTGTGGCCCTTGGCCTGGGAGTGCCGATTACGTTAGGATACGCACTGCGCGAGCGCGCGCGGAAGGTACAGAGCCCGGCCGCTGGAAACATCGGGGGCTGATTCGGAGGGTCCGTTGAACGACAAAGACATCGTCCTTACAAAAGAGGGCTTAGAAAAGCTCGAACTTGAGCTTGATGAGCTCAAGACTGTCCATCGTAAGGAAGTCAACGACCGCATTCGGCAAGCCAAAGAATTTGGCGACATCTCCGAAAACGCCGAGTACGAAGACGCGAAGCAAGAGCAAGCCTTCGTCGAGGGCCGCATCATCAAGCTCGAGCAAATGATTCGCAACGCGCGGCTCATCGATGCCTCCGGCTCGCTCTCCGAAGACGTTCAGCTCGGCGCGTCCGTGCGCGTGAAAGATCTGCGCGGCGGCGACGCCTTTGAATTCTCGATCGTCGGCTCGGCTGAATCGGACCCGCCCAACAAGCGGCTTTCAAACGAATCGCCGCTCGGTCTGGCGCTGCTCGGCAAACGCAAAGGCGACACCGTCGACGTCGAAACGCCGCGCGGCAAAGTGCAATATAAGATCGAAGCCGTCAACAAGATGGCGAAGAAGGCAGCCGGCAAGAAAGCTTCGTGAGCGAAGCCGATCTCGTCAAGGCCCGCCGCGCCAATCTCGCGGAGCTGCGGGCGCACGGGATCGACCCGTTCGCGACCCTCCGCTATGAGGTCAGCGCGCATGCGCGTGACCTGCTGGTTCGTTACGCGCAGCTGACCGTCGAAGACGCACCGCCGGCCGATGAATTCGCGCTCGCGGGTCGCCTGATGTCGATCCGCAGTGCCGGCAAGACATTCTTTGCCGACCTCGTCGATCGCAGCGGCAAGATCCAGATCTATATACGGAAGGACCAGCTCGGGGACGAGCCCTTCGCCGCCTTTGCAGCCCTCGATCGTGGCGATCTGATCGGTGTGCGTGGCCACGTCTTTCGCTCGAAGATGGGCGAGCTGACGCTACGCGCGACGAGTTTCGACGTGCTCGGCAAAGCGTTCGCGCCGCTGCCCGACAAGTGGCATGGACTCGTCGACGTCGAGAAGCGCTACCGGCAACGTTACGTCGATCTCATCATGAACGCCGAAGTCCGCGATACGTTCATCAAACGGAGCCGGATCATTGCAGAGATGCGCCGCTTCATCGATGCGCGCGATTTCCTTGAAGTCGAGACACCGGTTTTGCTCAACGTCGCAGGCGGTGCGGCTGCGCGCCGCTTCTCGACGCACATGAACGCACTCGACATCGACGTCGACTTGCGCATCGCGACCGAGCTGAATCTCAAGCGTCTGGTCGTCGGAGGACTCGAGCGCGTCTATGAGATCGGACGCACGTTCCGCAACGAAGGCATCGACACCACGCACTTCCCGGAATTCACGATGCTCGAATTGTACGCGGCCTACTGGTCCAAAGACGACATGATGGCGTTCAATGAAGAGCTGATGGCGCATCTGGTCGAGCAGGTGCACGGCGGCGATTCGCTCGTCTATCGCGGCCGCCAGATTTCGTTCAAGCGGCCTTTTGCGCGCATAGCGTTTCTCGAATCGATACAGAAATACGGCGGCCTTTCGCGCGAGCGATTGCTTTCGCCCGAAGGCGCGCAGCAAATCATGGGGGAGCTGGGTCTCGGTTTCTCACCTTCGCACGCACACGCGCTCGACAAGATTTTCGAGAGCGTTGTCGAGCCGCATTTGCTCGACCCTACGTTCGTGTACGATTACCCACTCGTGCTCTCACCGCTTGCGAAGCGGCTGCCGGGCGATCCGGATCTGACGGATCGCTACGAGCTGTTCTGTCACCACTTCGAGATTGCGAATGCGTTCTCGGAGCTCAACGACCCAGACGATCAACGCGCACGCTTCGAAGCGCAAGTCGTCGAACGCGCCGGGGGTGACGAAGAAGTCCCCGATCCCGACTGGGATTTCGTGACCGCGCTCGAATACGGGATGCCCGCAACCGCGGGAATCGGAATCGGCATCGACAGACTCGTCATGCTGCTCACCGACAACACATCGATTCGAGACGTCTTGCTCTTCCCGTTGCAACGCCCGATTGGAGATGCACAATGAACGATCTGCATAAGTCTTGGGTCGTCCGCGACGAGTCGCCGCCCCCGGGCTGGCATTTCGGCGTTAAAGATATTATCGACGTCGCCGGATTTCCGACGGCGTACGGCGTCGATTTTCTCACGACGCATCCGGTTGTCGACGCATGGTGCGTTTCAGCGCTGCGTGCGGCGGGCGGAATTCCAATTGGCAAGACACATACGACCGCGCTTGCATTTCGCGATCCGGCGGTGACGCGCAATCCGCGCGACCCATCCCGCTCGCCGGGTGGTTCGAGCGCGGGAAGTGCTGCAGCCGTTGCGGCCGGTGACGTTCCATTTGCGCTCGGCACGCAAACGCTCGGTTCGGTCGAGCGCCCCGCAGCATATTGTGGCGTCGTCGGTTACAAGCCGACATGGGGACGGATACCGACGGTTGGAATGGCAGCCTGCGCTCCGTCGCTCGACACGATCGGCATCATTGCAGCCGACGTCGCGATCGCGCGTCGCGCAGCCGAAGCGCTCTTCGCACTCGAAGATCACGCGCCCGCATCCCCGCGCATTGGGCTGGCACTCGGATACATGGCAAACATCATCGAAGCTGCGACGCGGAGCGCAATCGAACGCGCCGTTGCGCGATTGCGCGAAGGCGGGCTGACCGTAAGTGACGTCGCGTTGCCGGCTTCGTTTGAAGAAGCCGCCGCGTATACGGCGCGACTGCAAGCCGCAGAAACGTGGATGTCGTCCGGCGCGTGGCTGGCCGGTAAGCCGATCCCGCAGTGGGTTACGAAAGTTCTGGCTGAGGGCAAAGCGATCGACAACGCAGCATATCGCTCGCTGCGCGCGTGGCGCGAAGCGAAGCGCTCGGAGATTGCAGGCATCTTCAGTTCCCTTGATGCGGTCATTATGCCGTGCGCGAATCTGGCGCCGGAATTCGGCTCGACCGGTGATCCGACGCCGCTTGCGCCGGTGACGTTCTTCGGGCTACCGGCGATCGCGGTTCCGATCGGGAACGATGTGGCGACCAAGCTACCGTTCTCCATGCAGGTCATCGCGCCGGCCGGTGCCGACGGGCGTCTGCTGGATATTGCGGCGCGCATCGAGCAAGCTCTCGCCGCTCCTGAAACCGTCGGTGCCGCTGTCCGGTCGTAGGCGTCGCAAACCTACATCTATTAAGGGGAGTGACTATGGATCTAACCAAGTCGTATCCACGCAGCGTTCGTGAAAAGCACCTCGGTCTCGTCCAAGTCGCGCGCACGATTGACAAAGGCAACGCGTCGCTCGAGGGCAAGCTCGGAGAATACAAGTACGACTGCCCGATGGACGTCCATCTTTTCGAATTTCTGGGTCTCAAGGGCAACGATGTGCTCGAAGCCATCAAAAAGGGTAGCACGGCCACAGACCAGATTTTCCAAAACGCTATCTCAAAGAAGAGCGCAGCCGACATCGAGAAGTTCAATCGTGAATGGCTCGAGTACGGTCCGGCTGCAGGCTCCGACGGCGAGAAGTATTTCCTTGAGCTGCGCGGGCAAGTTGCGCCCGATCGCACCGACGTAACGGCGTGGGCCGACCTGCTCGACCTCGACGAAAAGCGTCCGGTCGCGCGCCGGGTTCCCGCGTAGAGATTCCGTAGCGGTGCCGACGTATCGACTCGTCGTCGAATACGACGGTACCGATTTTCACGGATTTCAATTTCAGCCCCAGCTGCGAACCGTGGCCGGCGTGTTGGAAGGCGCACTCTGCGCACTCTTTCACACCGAGATCGCGGTCGCAGCTGCGGGCCGAACCGACGCCGGCGTTCACGCGACGGGACAAGTCGTCTCGTTTAAGACGCCGCGTCAATTTCCAGTCGAGCGCCTTGGACTGGCGCTGAACGCAACGCTACCGAACGATATCAGCGTTCGCGAGGCGGATTTTGCGGCAAACGAATTTACTGCGCGATTTGATGCGTACGAACGAGTGTACGAGTACATCATCCTCAATCGCGCAATGCCCTCGGCCGTACTGCGCAGATGGACCCACCACGTTCATCGCCCGATTGACGATGCGCTGCTCGCGCGCATCGGCCAAGAATTTCTGGGAACGCACGACTTTCTCGCGTTCTGCGGCGTACTGCCGGAGTTCGGCGGCACCGAACGTACGGTGAATGCGTTTGAGGTCGAGCGCGACGATGAGATCGTTCGCGTGCGGATTGCCGCCGAGGGATTCTTGCACCGGATGGTCCGCATCATCATGGGCACGGCGATCGAGATCGCGACCCATCGGCGCCCTCCCGACGAGATCCCCACGATCATCGCGTCCAAGGACCGCCGCCAGGCCGGCTACACGGCGCCTGCGAGCGGGCTGTATCTGGCCGGCGTGCGTTATAGCACCTTCGATTCGTATCATCGCCCAGCGCTCGCTTATTCTCGTGCTTAGAGCAACCCCTTGACGGTCGGGGTGCCGGTCCGTATACTACCTTGGTTGTCCATGCGAACGTATCAGCAGAAAACCGCAGAAACGAAGCACGACTGGTATATCGTCGATGCTGCCGGCGCACGCCTTGGAACGCTTGCCGTTCGCATCGCGCGTGCTCTTTCAGGTCGCCATAAGCCGACCTGGACGCCGCACATCGATGATGGCGACCACGTCGTCGTCGTGAACGCGTCGCAAGTCGAGCTGGGTGGCCGCAAGTGGGATCAGAAGCTGTACCGGCGCCACAACCAGTATATGGGCAACCTGAAGACCGAGACGGCACGTGAAGTCCACGATAAGAAGCCGGAACGCCTGATCGAGATGGCCGTGCGCGGGATGCTCGCGCCGAATAAGATGCGCGCCGTGCTGCTGAACCGCCTCAAGGTGTACGCCGGCGCCGACCACGGGCATGACGCCCAGAAACCACAACAGCTTCCGTGATGCAACCAAACGAAGATACATTTTTAGGCACTGGACGCCGCAAGCGTTCGGTCGCGCGCGTGAAACTCGCGCTTGGTTCCGGCCAGATCACGATCAACAAGAAGACGATCGATGATTATTTCACGCGCGATAGCCTCAAGCAGATCGTGCGTCAGCCGCTCGAGGTAACGCAAAGCCTCAGCCGCTTCGACGTCAACGTCAAGACCGAAGGCGGCGGAATCGCCGGTCAAGCCGGAGCCGTGCGTCACGGTATCGCTCGCGCGCTCGTCTCTATGGACGAATCGTTGCGCGAAGTGTTGCGCCGCAACGGACTCCTCACGCGCGACCCGCGCGAAAAAGAGTCGAAGAAATACGGACGCAAGCGCGCCCGCAAACGCTTCCAGTTCAGCAAGCGCTAACTTTTCGGTAACGCGCCCCGCGTAAGATGGGCGCATGGAATCGAATGATTTTTCGGTAGCGGGCTCGCGGGCGCTCGAGGCGCGCGATCGCTTGACGACGCTTGCGCAACAAGGCGATGAGAAGCACATGGCCGAGATCGGTACGACTGCGCTCTTCGAAGAAGCAATGCTCGGTGCGCTTCGCGCCCACCTCAACGAACTGAAGATCGTCGCGCGATGAGCGAGTTCGACATTCTCGCCGCGGGCGCATCAGGAATGGAACGGCAGCGAACGCTGCTCGAGCTTTCCGCGCGAAACGTTGCGGCGGCACAAGCCTCAACGCCAGGACACGAATATCACCGCTTGGTCGCCGATTTCGAAGACGACGTCGAAGAGCCGCATGTTCGCGAGAGCAGCGAGCCGGTCGACGCGCTGACCGAGATGATCTCGATGCTCGATGCGCAGCGCTCGTACGAGGCGAACGCCTCGATCTTCGACGTCGGCAAGCGCATCGCTGAACGCGCGATCGATCTCGACCGGCCGTGAACGTTACCGATCTCCAGCCGGATTCCGCGCCCGGCAACCCGAGCGAATCGCCGGACGTCAGCCCACTTAAACAGACTCCGTTTCAAAACGTACTCGACGGGGCCGGTGCCGCGCTCGATCGTGCCGACCGTGCGGAGCACGAATTCGCCGAGCAGCGGAGCGGGCTCGTCGAGATGATGGTTGAGCGCGCCAGCGCCGATGTGATGCTGCAGCTTGCTGCGGCAGCTGCTCAACGCACGACGCAAGCGGTCTCGACGCTGCTTGGGATGCAGGTGTGAATGTAGCCTCGGTCATCGAGCGCTGGACCGCGCTCCAGTCGCGATTGCGCATTGGCATCGGGGCTGCCGCATTCGCCGTGCTTCTCATCGTCGCCGTTGTGCTGCTGCTGGGACGCGACACGCGCGTCGCGCTGTTCGCGAATGCGCTCAAGCC